>JAABUH010001303.1_pt1 | contig 28856 bp, 27 predicted proteins | sample 5559121 | NCBI WGS metagenome assembly JAABUH01 (sample SAMN10711871, study PRJNA513364) | rock metagenome | isolation source: Antarctica rocks | place: Antarctica: Victoria Land, Battleship Promontory nord | collected 2015-12-28
GCGCAACTCGTCGACGAGGCCGAGCTGGATTGCTGCCGCGGCCAGGCCGGCGCCGCCGATCGAGACGTCCTTGTCGGTCGCGTCGAGCGCCGCAGCGACCTCCTCGGCCACCGACGCCTCGGCGAGCAGGGCGTTGCCCTGAACGCTGTCGAGCGTGCGGCTGAAGACGACCTTCGGGATAGCGCGCCAGACGTCGGCGAACGCGGCCCCGAGCTTGTTGTCGCGCAGCGCCGGATCCGTCTCCCACACCAGCATGGTCTCGTAAAGCCTGCGGCCCAACAGATAGCCGCCGAGCTCGCTTGTCTGCGCGAGGCTGAAACGAAACCGCTCCTCGTTAGGGGCCGCCCACCCGAACGCGCCCTCGCGGTCGGCGATAAAGCCGTCCACCGAGACGCTCATCGAGTAGATCAGCATGACTGCAATCTCATCGCGCTGGAGCGACCGCCCATGTTCGCGGTGAAGTTCACCATTGAGCTCGACATCCGGCTCTCCTTCCTTTTGTAGGCTGCTCTGCCACCGTTAGTGACGCATCGCGAGACGAAAACTCATCGTCGTGGGCGGTCCAAGCGAGCGTGTCGCCGCGGGCCCGAGCGGCCGCCCGGGCCCGCGGGAAGTACGGCGGCCGGCCGGCGAAACTGACCGAGACGCGGGTCCGGGCGTTGCGGGCTGGTGGTGATTCGATCTCCGAGCTCGTCGCCGGCTTCGGGGTCTCCCTGGCCATGGTCTACCGAGCCCTGCGCGAGGACACCCAGGCACAAGCGAGCTGACACGTCAGGCAGCGCGGGCCACCTGCGGTTCCGGGTCGCCGAGCTCGTTGAGGCGGGCTTGCAGGCGACCGCGGGTGGTCTCGTGGCGCTCGACCTCGCGGGCCCAGCCGCGTTCGGTCGCGTCGGCGATGAGCTGCTCCTCGACGCCCAGGCGGCGCGCAGGCGTGGGGCGTAGGCGCTGGTGGTGAGGAACTTCGAGCAGCTCAAGACAAGGTCGCACTCGCACGGTCCCTCAGCAGGCAGGCGCAGGCAGTGGCCGAGCTCGAAATCGGCCTTGAGGAAGTTGGTCTGCAACCAGTGGACCGCATCAGGATCCAGCTGGTACTCGCGCAGGGCCTGGGCGGCGGGTCCGGCGAGTGTCAGGTCGGCGTGTGGTTCCACATCCACGCCCGGTACTGCTGCAACGCCAACTCACGCATCCCGCCCTCCCACATCGCGGTCGCTGGGGTGTGCCGCAACGCGTGCGGGGTCTTCTCCGGCGACCGGATCCCCAACCGGTCCAACCGGCGGGCGAACCCACGGGCCAGCGCCTGGTAGCTGAGCGGCTCACTGGTGGAGAGGGCGTCCCGACGGCAAGCAGGACGGTCGTGAGCCCTGTGAAACAGGTGACGTGCCAACCTGGGTCGCCGGCGACGACACGAGGTGGCGGCCCCAGGTACGTCAGTCGAGGCCGAGCCTGAGTCGCTCCGCCATCAGCACCCGCTGCTGCATCGGCACGGCACTGTCGTCCAGCACGTCCAACGCGGCGTCGACGGCACGGGCGTCCGCGTCCTTGGCATCGCTCTTGCGGGCGAACTCGTCGAAGAGCAGGCGCTTGCCGTCCTTGAGCTCCTGCATACGCTCGTCGATGGTGTCCTTGGCCAGGAGCCGGTGCACCTGGACCTTGCTCGTCTGCCCCATGCGGTGCGCGCGGGCGATGGCCTGGTCCTCGGTGCTCGGCTTCCACTGGGGTTCAGCCAGGATGACCACCGAGGCGGCCTGGACGTTCAGCCCGACACCGCCGGCCTCGACCTGGCTCAGCAGGACCGCGTGGCCCTCGACCCGGGTGAAGCGGTCGACCAGCTCCTGTCGCGCGGTGGGGCTCACCGCGCCGGTGATGGAGCCGACCACGGCGGAGCCGGCTCGTCGCCCGACGAGCTCGAGCACCCCGAGGAAGTAGGAGAACACCAGCACCTTGCGGCCGGCCTGTCGTGCCTCGTCGATGATCTCGGCGAGGCGCTCCAGCTTGGCGGAGTCCGGCGAGTCGTAGGCCGCCTGCCGCATCGCCATGAGGTTCTTGGACCGAACGGCCTGGCGGTATCGCTCCCCGTCCGCCGAGGTCGGGTAGACCCAGTCCTCGGTCTCAATCTTCTCGGGCAGCTCCGTCAGGACATCGACCTGGTTGCGGCGCAGGTACACCGGTGCAACGGCACGCCGGAAGCGCTTGGCCCCGCCGATCGCGTCGCGCGCGTCAACCCGAGCCGCGACCTGCGGCTGCAGGTAGCCGACGAGGTTGCGGAACTCCTCGACCTTGTTCTCCATGGGCGTGCCGGTCAGGAACAGCACGCGCTGCGCGTGACCGAGTGCCTCGACGAGGGCGGCGGCGCGCTTGGTCTACGGATTCTTGACGTAGTGCGCCTCGTCCACCACGGCCATGGCGACCTCGGTGCTCATGTGCTGGGTCAAGCGCTTCAGGGTGTCGTACGTCGTGACGGCGACGCCGCCGTTGCGCACCCAGCGCTGGGCGGCCCGGTCGCGTTCGGCTCCGTGCAGCACGTGGGACGACAGCTGGGTGTGCTTGGCGATCTCGTTGACCCAGTTCGCCTGCACGCTCGCCGGGCACACCACCATGAACCGCGTCTGGCCCTTCGTGGCCAGGTGGGCGATCGCGGCCAGGGCCTGCACAGTCTTTCCCAAGCCCATCTCGTCACCCAGCATCGATCGTTGCTGGTGGATCGCGTACTGCGCGCCGAACAGCTGGTAGCCACGCAGGGTCGACTTCAGCAGGGACGTGTCGAGCGGCGTTGCGGAGATCAGCTGACGGAGCTCGGGGGCGATGAAGCCTTGCGCCGCCTCGCTGTCGTCCGACTCGCCCGCACCACCCACGGTCGAGAGGAGTGCATTGAACCCGGCAGCGTTCGCGAGGTAGTCCGCCCACAGGAGCCCGACGTCCCGGTTCTCGATGTTGCAGGCGCGCAGATGCTCGTCGATCGTCCTGGACAGGGCAGCCACGCCGGGATCGGCCAGTAGTGATTGAAGATGGCCCAGCGCGACCAGTGCGTCGTTCTTCGTGTTCCGTCCGGCGAAGAGCATGCGACTGCGACTGGTGGTGCGCTCCGCTGCTGCCATCAGCGGGCGCGCCTGGTCGAGCAGCGCGGCGATGGGTTGGCGCAGCGTCGGCATGGACGCGTCGACCTGCGTCGTTGCAGCCAGCGTCGCCAGCAGTGCGGTCTGCGGGCTGTCCCGCCGCTCCGGGTCGATGACGAGCCGCGTCTCTGCTACGACGCCTCCGGCCGTTGCCGTGGCCGCCTGGTGGATCTGCTGCGCCGACTGCGGGCCGATGCCGGGCACCGACACCAGCCGTTGGGGACCACCCGCCACGACGTCCGCGACGGTCCGGAAACCACCGTCGACGGCCTGCTGGAGCCGTGCTCCGCGCCCGGCCGCGCCCTTGAGGCTGAGCAGCGGGATGGCGCGGAGTGCAGCGTTGACCCGCTCCGACGTGAGGATGAAGGCCTGCTGACGAGCCCTCTCCCGCAACTCCGCCGGCAAGGCTTGGAGCTGCGCGGCCCGACGCACGAGGTGCTCGACCTGCGCGAGGACCCGCTTGGCGCCGTCACCCACCATCGACTTCGCGGCGGGCGCGTTCTGCGTCGTCATGCCGAACCCCCAGTTGTTCAGTGCGTTTCTACCGGATGGGCGTGCCTACCGGCGGTCGCGGTCAGCTGGACGTCGCTCGCCACCACCCCGAACGCGGGCAGCGGTCGCCGGGGCGCAGGGTTGGGGCCCGCGAAGCTCTGGGGCCAGGCACTCAGACCAGCGCCACGAGCTGACGGCAGTCGTTGGAGGGGTCCGGCGATACGTTGCGGTTGAGCACCGAACTTGTCGGCCCCGTGCCGCATAGTGAACCCATGAGCCCCGAGCGCAACGTCACGCCGACGAAGATCACCGCCTGGCTGGACTGCGCGCACTTCCTCACCCTCACCCACCAGGTCGAGGAAGGCACGCGCGAGGCCCCGTCCGGGGGCATGGGGGCCTTCGCCCGGCTGCTGGCCGACAAGGGCCGCGAGCACGAGGCGGCGTGCCTGGCCGAGTACGAGGCCAAGGGCAGGCGGGTGCTGCAGGTCCCCAACCGGAATCCGTGGGAGTCGTTCCATGCCTGGGTGGTTCGTGTTGGCTCTGCCTTCGACGGAGAGTGGGACGTGCTCTACCAGATGCCGCTGGTGCACGACGGGATCCGTGGCATAGCCGACTTCCTGGTCCGCACCGTCGACGACGACGGCCGGGTCAGCTGGGAGCCGGTGGACGCGAAGCTGGCCCGGGCGCAGGCCAAGCCGGGCCACGTCCTGCAGCTGTGCTTCTACGCCGAGGCCATCGAGGCGGCCACCGGGACCCGACCGTCGGCGATGCACCTGTGGCTGGGCTCGGGGGCGATGGAGACCCTCGCTCTGCACGACTTCAGCGCGTACTGGCGCCGACTGCGGCGGCAACTCGCGACGGTGCTGGACGACCCGGCGGACCAGGTGGTCACCACCGCCGTGCCGTGCGAGCACTGCGGCTTCTGCACGTTCGCCGACGTGTGCGACGCGCAGTGGCGCGCCGAGGACTCGCTGGTCTACGTCGCGGGACTTCGCGCACCGGAGTGGGAGACCCTGCTGGCGAACGACGTCGCGACCCTGGCCGAGCTCGCGGAGCGCACCACCGCCGTCGACGGTCTGGGCCCGCTCCGCCAGCAACGACTGGTCACCCAGGCCGCGCTGCAGCAGCGAGCCCGGGAGCAAGAGAGCACCCATCCGCCGTACCTGCTCGTCGCGCCCGGGGACGACCCCACGTGGGGGCACGGCCTCGCGCAGCTGCCCGAGCCCGACGCCGGCGACGTGTTCCTCGACTTCGAGGGCCACCCGTTCTGGCGGGCCGACACCGGACTGTTCTTCCTTCTCGGCCTCATCGAGCGCGACAAGGGCGGCGCCTGGGCCTACCGCACCTGGTGGGCGCACACCCAGGACGAGGAGCAGGCGGCCGCCCTCGCGCTGATCGAGCACCTCGCCGCCCGGCGCGCGGCGCACCCGGGCATGCACGTCTACCACTACAACCACACCGAGCGGTCCTCGCTGGAACGGCTGGCGACGTCCTACGGCGTGGGGGAGGTGACGCTGGCGCACCTGGTCGACACCGGCGCCTTCGTCGACCTGCTCCTGGTCGCTCGGAACGCGGTGCAGGTCGGCACCGAGTCCTACGGGTTGAAGGCGCTGGAGCGGCTCACCGACTACGAGCGCGGCCACGACGTCGACGCCGGCGCGGGTGCCGTGCTCGAGTACGAGGCATTCACGACCACGGGAGACGGGGCCGCCCTGACCCGCATCGCCGACTACAACGAGGACGACGTGCGGGCCACCCGCGCCCTGCGGGACTGGCTCGTCAGCCACCGGCCCAAGGACCTGCCCTGGCGCGCCGCCGAGCTCGAGCCGGACAGCGACATCCCCGAGCTCGACGAGCTGGTGGCGCGGCTGCACGCCTCCGGGCCGGACAGTGTCGAGCATCTGCTTGGCGACGTGCTCGGCTACTGGCGCCGGGAGCACTCTGCCTACGTGACGCCGCTGCGGGCCCAGTGCCAAGCGTCGACGGAGGACCTCCTGGAGGACCCCGAGGCGATGGCGGGTCTGGCGTGCATCGGCCTGGTGGAACGGCTGGGCAAGTCCGGCAAGGCGATCACGCCAGTCATGCGATTCAGCCTGCCGGAGCAGGACGTGAGTGGGTTCGACGGCGGGGACTCGCTGATCTTCACGACCCCCGAGGGGCAGACCGTGTACGGGTCGCTCGCCCGGCTCGACGTCGACGCGGGCGAGCTGGACCTGGCGTGGAACGAGAAGAGCGCCGAGCTCGGCTGCCTCCCGGAGCAGGTGGTGCGCTACGACTGGGTCTCGCCCAACCCCAAGCCGGCGGCGCTCAACGAGCTGGCCACCGCGGTGCTCGACGGGGGCACGCCCAACCTCGTCACCCTCGCGCTGCTGAACCGCGACCTGCCCGCCTTCACCCCCGGCGGTGGGCCGCCCGGAGGACTGTTCACCGACGACCTCGACGAGATGCTCGCCTGGGCGACCCAGCTCGACGGCTCGCTCGTCGCCATCCAGGGCCCACCCGGCACCGGCAAGACTTATCGCGGCGCCCACCTGGTCAAGGCGCTGGTGCGGGCCGGTCTGCGGGTCGGGATCACCGCGATGAGCCACGGCGCGATCGACAACCTCCTCGAGGCGGTCGTCCGAGAGGTCGACCCAGCGGAGCTTCGCGCGGTGAAGCGAGGGCCCCGAGCCCCGACGGGAGCGCTGAGCGGCGTCGCCCACGCTGCGAACGGGAAGGCGGCCGCGAAAGACCAGTACAACGTGGTCGCGGGGACGACCTGGCTGTTCGCGGGCAACGACATGCAGGCCGCGCCCGTCGACGTGCTGATCGTCGACGAGGCCGGGCAGCTCGCCCTGGCCGACGCCCTCGCGGCGTGCCGCTCGGCCCGCAACCTCATCCTGCTGGGCGACCCGCTGCAGCTGCCGCAGGTCGCGCAGGCCGTGCACTTCGGCGGCAGCGGGCACAGTGTCCTGGAGCACCTGCTCAGTGACGCCGTGACGATGCCGCCTGAGCGTGGGGTGTTCCTCGCCGAGACCCGGCGCATGCACCCCGACGTGGCCACGTTCATCTCCACCGAGATCTACCAGGGTCGACTCACTACCCACCCCAGCTGCGCGCTGCAGACCACCGACCTCGGCACGGGGCTGCGCTGGTTGCGGGCCAAGCACACCGGGCGGGTCACCGAGGCGTCGGAGGAGGCGGAGGTCGTCGCCGCGGAGATCGCCCGGCTGATCGGTGCGGGGTGGACCAACCAGGACGGCAGGCGAGCCTCGCTCACGGCATCAGACGTCCTGGTCGTCGCCCCCTACAACGACCAGGTGCACCTGTTGCGCGCCTACCTGGACGCCGACCCGGCTACGGCCAGGGTCGCTGTGGGGACCGTCGACAAGTTCCAGGGTCGTGAGGCCCCGGTCGTGTTCTTCACCATGACCAGCTCGTGCGCGGCGGACATCAGCCGCGGCGCGGACTTCTTGTTCTCCCGTAACCGGCTCAACGTGGCCGTCAGCCGTGCACGGTGCCTGGCCTACCTGGTGTGCACCGAGGAGCTGCTGAACAGCCGGGGCCGCGACGTCGAGGAGATGCGGCTGATCTCGACCGTCTGCGCCTTCGTGGAGGGGTGCGCCTGAGCGGAGGCCGTCGGATCAGCGGTCACGGTCGTCAACCACCTCCCGACACCCCGCCGTGAGTGTCAGCCGAACCCAGCCCCACCCCACCCCACCAGCAAGAGGACGATAACCGCTACGACGTACACCAAGCAGACCGAGTAGTCCCCCACCGAAAACAGCGAAAGCGAGCAATCTTTCGACGATCACCTGCTATCCCGGCTACGCCAGGACCGGCCAGCATTCGCACATCGCCCTGAGACCAAGTTTGTCGCTCTTACTGACAAGGTGTGACGTTGTGTGGTGGACTTCGGTCAACCACTGCGTCCGGTCCCCGAATTGCATGAGGCCGGCGCTCCGCGCCTTGAGAGAGTAGTGGACGAATGCTCGGATTTTTGGATTCTAACCGCGAGGAGCGCTTCTTCTGCGCGATCCTGCTGCACGTGCTGCTGACACCAGGCGAGTCACAGGAGGGCGTACTCGGTCTTATCAACGAGAAGTCTGGGTTACGACTCATACCGTCTGATCTCGAATGTTATGTCGAGGTCGCTGCACTGCGGGATGCGTGGCGTTTGTTGGGAGACCCGGGTAAATGGACAGCAGAACTCTATGAGGCGCGCCGCGGCGTACTGCATAAACTGCTCAAAACGGTCTGTGGCTACCCTGGGGACCTTTCGGACTTCGACGACGTGCTGCGGCAGCACGCGTTCTTCTGGAGCAGCAATAGCATGCAAAAACTGGTCAGCCCAGGCCGTTGGCCACTTGATCAGCTTGAGTCCGGGACAACTTTCGGTGATCCCACCCAGCTGCGAAGACTGAAGTGGGCCTTCAACAGCAAACCGGACTTGCTTCTCTTGAGTGGACAACACGGGGTGCTGATCGAGGCGAAAGCTGCCTCCGGCTTCGGTAAAAACGCTCACTCCGGGTACGACCAGCAGGACGTGCAGGAGTTGATCGCCGACCTGTTCCCTATTGTGACGCGAGGGCTGGTCACTAGTCCGCTACGTTGCATCACCCTCACAAATAAGTCGGCCGACGGCTCGCTGCGGTGGAAAGACATCGCCGGCGTCGTTGCTCGCGGAGACATCGGTGACTTCGCCTACGACGCGATGCAGCGCGCGTCAGACGTGTGGTCGTAGTTGTTCACACGCTGCGTGATCGAAGCCTCATGCGGGTCCGAAGCAACGCGTTCGACCACCAGCTTGGCCTCGACGTCGAGAGGAGCACTGCCGCCCCGTCGGTCATCGCTTGTGGCTGCACCCAATTGATCGACTGACGCGTACCCCAAAGACCGGGTGCGAGCAGCGCGCGGAGCCGCCAGTGCGTCCAACACACCGGACAGCCTCTCGAGCGTCCCGGCCGCCTCATCCACAGAACCTTTAGCGATATGCCTGGTCGAACTTCTTCCAGGTTCGAGCGAGGGTGGGCCCACAACGGATATTGGGGTCACGATGGCCGCCTGAGCCGGGCCGGTTCAGCGTGCTCCTCTCGCGGGTGTTGCGCAGGTGGTGGGCGGATGGTGGCGGTGTCAGTGTTGCGCCTTTTCGGGTGTGCCGCGCTGTGGAGGGCGGCGGAACAACTCGGCTGGCCTGCCCCGCGTTCCCGAGCTGAGCTGCCCAGTCGGTTCGAGGTCGCTCTCCACGGCGCGGCGGAAGGTGTCGCGTTGCAGCCGGTGGGCGGCTACGGCCTCGTGGACCAGGCGCAACTCGCGAAGCGTGAACGTGTCCGGTAACAGCCGGTCAGGGTCGGGTGCGGTGGCGTAGCGGTCGCGGAGATGGTCGACGGCCCGGTCCACGATGTCGTTGTGGTCATAGGGCAGCCGTCCGGGGGTACTCGCCGGGGCCAGTCTGAGGTCCTCGCCCTCCTGCAGAGCGGTGGCGAGAAGCTCGAACGGCACGACGGCGACATGCGCGACCGAGAGCACCCAGCCACGCTCGTCCCGGCCTGGGGCGTCGAAAACGTGCAGCTGGTGCGGGTGCTCGACGCCGACACCAGCCTTCTCGCGCAACGACCGGTCAACGGCGTCGCGCAGGCTCTCACCCTCGTGCAGGAAGGCCCCGGGTAGCGCCCACAACCCGTGCCGGTGGCTGGTGCCGCGGCGTATCTGCAGCACGGACAGGCCAGGTGTGCGGTCGCTGCGCGGCTCGAGGGTCAGAACCGCTGTGTCGACCGCGACGGAGGGACGCGGGTAGTCGGCCAGAGCGTGGTCGCTGCTGTCCCGATACGGCGCCGCCCCCGTGCCATCGAGGCTGCCTCGGTCACCACCTGTTTTACGCATCGTTGCGCAAACCCTCGAAGAGGACTATCTTTACACTCATAAGCGCAGAGTAGCGCAAAAGCAGGGTAGTTGAGGGAGGTGGCAGCGATGGAGCTTTTTGTTGCTGAGGCCCAGGTGGGCCGTGGGGTGTACGACGGTGGTGTCACGTCGTTTCCGGTGTGGACGTCGGCGCCGGGCGTGCGGGGAACGCGGACCGGTGCGGGCGTGCACGTCGGGGTGGCTGAACGTGCCGGGTCACCGGTCGTCGGTGAGTTGGTGGTGACCAACGAGGGAGCCCGCACGGTGTTGCTGCTCGAGGGTGAGTTGCTCGAGGGCGGTTGGCAGCACCGCACCCTAGTCCGCGACCTGCTCCTCGCGCCGCACACCTCGCGTGCGGTGACCGTGGCCTGCGTCGAGCAGGGCCGCTGGTCCGGATCTCCCGAGCACAGGCACGGTGCCCGGCGGACCTCGCCCAGTGTCCGCTGCGCCCTCGGCCAGGACGAGGACACCCGCCAAGCGGCGGTGTGGTCCCGGGTCGGGAGATATGAGGCCGCACTCGGCTCGTCCCCGACCGGCTCCTTGCTCGATCACCTCGACGGGCTCACCAACGGTGTCGGCCGGCACGGTGGGGCACTGCTGGCGGGGCAGCGGGGGTGATCCTCGGCGTCGGCGGTCAACCGTTGGTGCTGGAGATGTTCGGTTCCCGCGCGGCGCTGGCCGCGCACCTACCGGCCCTGCTGGCCGCGGTGTTCCTGGACGCGGCCCTCATCTCCCCGTCGCAGGTTGGTCAGGTTCCCGGCCGCCGGGCCCGGCGGATGGCCGCCCACCTGGCCGGTGTGCCGCTGGCAGACAGTGTCGGTGATGGCAGTGCCGGTGATGTTGGGGTCGGCACCAACCTGACCGCGCACACCACCCATGCCGTCGTGACCGGGATCGTCACACCCACCGGCGGACTCGCCCACCTCAGTGCCCTCAACACCGCCCACCCACTGCTGGTGGCGGCATGAGCACCCCCGCCCTGAGCACCGCGCAGCTCGACCGAGCGGTGGGCGTGCTGTTGGGCACCGCCGCCGGTGACGCCCTCGGCGCCGGCTACGAGTTCGGCCCCCCACTGTCCGCGACGGCCCCCGTCGCGATGAACGGCGGCGGCACCTTCAGGTGGGCGCCGGGTGAATGGACCGACGACACCTCCATGGCCTGGGTCATCGCCGCGGAGGCAGCGACCGGCACCGACCTGCGCACCCCCCAAGCCCAAGACCGCATCGCCCGGGCGTGGGCGGGCTGGGCGCAGACCGCCCCGGATGTCGGCACCCAAACCCGTGCGGTCCTCACCGCCGCCCGGCGAGCCGCCGAGGATGCGGGGACCGATCAGGTCACCGCCGCGCAGCTCCGCGCCGCCTCCCACGCCCAGCACGAGCACACCGGGCGCTCCGCCGGCAACGGCTCCCTGATGCGCACCGCACCCATCGCCCTGGCCTACCTGCACGATGAACACGCCCTCATCGATGCCGCCACCGCGCTGAGCGCACTGACCCACCACGACCCCGAAGCCGCCGAGGCCTGCGTGCTGTGGTCACTGGCCATTCGCCACGCCGTGCTCACCGGCGACCTGGACGCACGAACCGGGCTACCCCACCTCGCCGAGCCCCGGCGAGCGGTGTGGGCCAGGCGCCTCGACGACGCCGAAACCCACGAACCGGCAACGTTCGACCGCAACGGGTGGGTGGTGCAGGCGTTGCAGGCGGCGTGGTCGGCGATCACCCACACCCCGGTGCCGGACGATGACCCCGCCCATGGTTGTTTCCGCGCCCAACACTTGCAGCAGTCTCTGGAGGCAGCGGTGCGCGGCGGCCGCGACACCGACACCGTGGCCGCGATCGCCGGCGGACTGCTCGGCGCCACCTACGGGGCCACCGCCGTCCCCGCAGCGTGGCGGCGCATCCTGCACGGCTGGCCCGGCGCAAACGCCCGTGACCTGACCGCGCTGGGCACCGCCATCGCCACCGGCGGGGCCGCCCCCTTCGACGGGGACTACACCGGCTACAGCGAGACCGACACCCTTGCCCAACACCCCTACGACGAGCAGCTGTGGATCGGCGGGGGCGGGGCCCTACACACCCTGCCAGCCGGGGTGGATGCGGTGGTCTCGCTGTGCCGCACCAGTGTTGACGACGTCCCTACCGGCGGCATCGAGCAGGTGGAGATCCGGCTGATCGACAAGGCTGGGGAGCAGGAGAACCCGAACCTCGGCTTCGTCCTGCACGACACCGTGGCCCTCCTCGAGCACCTTCGCCAGCAAGGACGCACCGTCCTGCTGCACTGCGTCCAAGCCCAAAGCCGCACCCCCACCGTCGCCGCCCTCTACGGAGCACGCCGCAACAACGTCACCACCACCCAAGCCCTCCACGACATCCAGCACGTGCTGCCCCGGGCATCCCCAAACCAAACATTCCTCGCGGCACTGCACGCCACCGAGGCGGTGGGCCGTCCCGTATCGAACTAACTTCTATTCAGACTTTGATGAATGGCAGCCAGGACAGGAGCACGGCGTGATAGTTGAGCAGGGTTCATCGATGAAAGCGCGTCTGAGTTTGGGGGCCGGTGATCTCAGCCCCCGGTATGACGATGCTCTGATCTACGCGGCCGCCCACCATCGTCGCCAGATGCGGAAGGGTTGCCAGGTGCCCTATTTGGCGCATCTGATGAGTGTCAGTGCTCTGGTACTCGAACACGAAGGAAGCGAGGTTGCCGCCATCGGTGGCTTGCTGCATGACGCCGTGGAGGATGCGCCCCGCGGCCAGGGGCCCCGGGTGCTCGCCGAGATTGAGGGGAAGTTCGGCGCGGAGGTCGCGGGGATCGTCCGCGCCTGCAGCGATGGACTCGACGAGGCAGGCAACCGGTCGGGCACCTGGGTGGAACGCAAGCAGCCCTACCTGCAGGCCCTCCCACACAAGACGCTGGACGCGCTACGGGTGACCGCTGCCGACAAGACGCATAATGCTGGGTGCATCGCGGACGATGTTCGCACCTACGGCCCAGAGTTCTGGGATGTGTTCAACGCATGCCGCCACCAGATCCTCTGGTACTACGGCAGCGTTCTGCACCACTTCGAGCAGGCGTTGCCCGCCAGCACCATCACCGCCTCCCTTGGGGATGCGGTAGGCAGGTTGGCCAACGCTGCCGGTAGCGACTTGCCTTCGGGGGGTGCCGACCTGCCCCGCTGCGGGTGCACAAATTAGGGCGCTGGCGCATCATCGACGTACTGGAAGCCAGCGTCCTCGCGGGCGAGCAGCGCGCCCCTTCCGCCGTTGCTCGCGGCGGGGGTGGTCCTCGGTGTGCCGGTCGATGCAGCGCCCCTCACCGTAGGCGTGAAAAACGCAGTTGGGCATCGGTAATCGTCGCCTTCCACGCCGACCCGGGAGACTAATATTGCAGACGGTTACCCCGAGCGGCGCCCTCGCAGCCGCCGTACGACAACCACGAACGAGGATGGTGTGCCATGACAGACAACGAAACAAACGAGGAGTCGTCAACCGGTACCGGAGACAACATTCCGTCCGCCCTGGATGAGCACCTGATCGCCCAACTCCACGACGACGCGCGCGCCGCCGCCGAGGGCAAACCCGTCGTGCGGCACTACATTCAGCGGCAAGCCCCTGAGTCGCAGTCATGAGTGAGCGAGTGACCCTCTGGGATAGCGATCGACTTCACATTTGGGCGGAATTCACCCGGCGTGGGCAGCTCGAAATCGCGGGGCAAGACCTGGGACCACCATCGTTCATGGGCGGTGAGTACGAGTATTTCCTTACCGTCGAGCCAGGCGACATTCCCCGTGTCGTCGCCGCGTTGGGCGGTGCAGACGGTGACGATGTGCTGCCGCTGATCCAGGCCAACGGTGAAATGATCTATCACGCGGGCGAGCAGACATGGTTGAAATCGTTGGGAATCGAGCCAGGATTCTCCAGCTACTCCAGCATGGACTGACGGCATTGAGGACCCCGCGGTGGGGACGCCACCCCTCGGCACGTGGCCTCACCAGCGGCGCGCGGCGCTAGCTCAGCGCGGTCTGGATGCGGTGGAGGTGTTCGGTGGCGGTGCGTTGTTCGCGGCCGATGCTCACCGGGTGGTCGAAGAGTTGGTCTTGGGCCTCGGCGACCGAGACGCTTGAGCCACGCCAACTACAGTGACCAGCTCGAACGGAAGGATGCCCGCATGACCAGCCCAGAGACGACCGGTTCCGACGGACGAAGCCGCACAATCCTTGCCCACGTGGACGAGCTCGTGGCGGAGGAGCATCAGCTGCGGTCGGGTGCACCCGTCACGGCGGAGCAACGCAGCCGGCTGGGCCAGATCGAACGGGACCTGGACCAGTGCTGGGACCTGCTGCGGCAGCGACGCGCCCGCCTGTCAGCCGGTCAAGACCCCGACCTCGCCCAACCCCGACCGATCGCCGAGGTGGAGTCTTACCTCGAATGATCAGCCGCGCAGCGCCTGCTCCAGGTCTACCCGCAGGTCCTCCAGGTCCTCCAGACCCACCGAAAGCCGCACGACGCCGTCGGTGAGCCCGATTTCCGCCCTTCCCTCGGGACCCAGCCTGCGGTGTGTGGTGGTCGCCGGATGCGTGACCATGGACTTGGCGTCGCCGAGGTTGTTGGAGATGTCGATCACCTGCAAGCGGTCGAGCACCTCGAACGCCTTCGCCTTGCCGCCGTCGACCTCGAAGGTGATGACGGTGCCGCCACCCGACATCTGCCGACGGGCGAGCGCGGACTGCGGATGTGAGTCCAGGAACGGGTAGCGCACCCAGTTCACCCCTGCCTGCTGCTCGAGCCAGCCGGCCAGCGTCAGTGTGGAGTCCACGGCATGGCGCACCCGCATACCCATGGTCTCCAGGCCCTTGGTGAGCACCCAGGCATTGAACGGGGACATCGCCGGGCCGGTGTGTCGCATGAGGGTCTTCACCGGACCGTCGATGAAATCCTTGCGGCCGAGGATCGCCCCACCGAGTACGCGGCCTTGGCCGTCGATGTGCTTGGTGGCGGAGTAGACGACGATGTCCGCGCCCTGCTCCGTGGTCCGCTGCAGCACCGGAGTGGCGAACACGTTGTCCACCACCACTTGCGCTCCCGCCGCGTGGGCCAGCTCCACGACGGCAGCCACGTCGACGATCTCCTGCATGGGATTCGACGGGCTCTCGAAGAAGACGGCCTGAGTGGGCGTGGACAGCGCGCGTTCCCACGCGGCCAGGTCGTCGCCGTCGACGAACTCCGCGGTTACCCCCCACCGGGGCAGGATCTCGTTGAGGATGACGAAGCAGGAGCCGAACAGGCTGCGCGCGGCAACCACGCGGTCACCCGACTTGAGCAGTGCCGCCAGCGCGGTGAACACCGCGGACATGCCACTCGCCGTCGCGAAGCAGGCCTCGGCGCCCTCGATGAGCGCCAAGCGGTCCTGGAACACGGACACGGTGGGATTGCCGTAGCGGGAGTAGACGAAGCGGTCCACCTCACCGGCGAAGGCCGCCTCGGCGTCGGACGCGCTGTCGTAGACGAAGCCGGAGGTCAGGAACAGCGCCTCGGACATCTCCTGGAACTCTGAGCGAGCGAGCCCGCCCCGCACCGCCTGGGTGTCCGGTCGCCAGCTGTTGCTACCGGTCACGACTGCTTCCACGGGAGGCCGGCGGCGCGCCAGCCGGTGCCGCCCCGGTGACCGGCGCTGTCCAAGGGGCCCTCGAAACCCTCCGCGACGTTGTACGCGGGGCCTGCGCCCTCGGCCGTGACGGCGAGCGCAGCCGAGGCGGAGCGCTGACCGGACCGGCAGAGGAACACCACCTTTCGTCCCTGCGCCGCGGCCGCAACCTGCGCACCGAACGCGGAGTTGCGCCGCCCCGCGACGTCCACCCACTCGATGCACACCAGCTCGGACGGCGCTGCCGTGAGATCTGGGACACCGACGAAGCGCCACTCCGCATCGGTGCGGACGTCAACGAGCACGGCGCCGTCGTCGAGGACCATCTGCCACGCTTCCCGCGGTGTGACGTCGCCTGCGTAACCCTCGGTCATCGCAAGGCTCCCCGTTCGTCGACCGCCCCGTCGAGCACCACCGCTTGGGCGACGACGACCTGGCCCTCGGACGTGACCGTCGCGGCCGGCGCACCGTGCAGCCGGTAGCCCTCGGCCAGTGCCGCGCTGATGCGCTCGCAGAATGCATGGTCGTCGGGACCGGTCAGCAGCTTGTAACTGAGCTTTCCCTCGCTCATCTGCGCCCTTCTGTCGGCTGTGCTGAAGTAGCGGCGCCGATGCTACGACGTGGCCTGCGCGGCACTAGTGGTCCGCCCGGATGCCGGCGTAAAGATGCCATCCGGTATGGCGCCCGCAGCGAGGACGGTGCGCGACAGCATCTTGCCGATCTCACTGAGCCGCGCCGACCCGGCATCGCCCAGCGCCACCCACGGAGCCAGCGCCATCCGGTCGGTCGCTGCTTCAACCTCGGCGCGCAGTGCGGTACCGGACGCCGTCAGCGTCCCGTCCGTGCCGAGCAGTTCCCGGGCGCGCAGGCGCTCCTCGGCCGCGGCCCACTCCTGCTCGGACCATCCCCGCGTCTGCTGGGCGGCCGCTGCGGTGAAACCGCGACCGGTGGCGGTGTGGGTGAGCAGCGCCTCGATCCCGCTGAGCCCGGAGGCGACCAGCGCCGCGATGTGCCCGTCGCCGCGGTGCTCGCGCAACAAGCTGATCGCGTGCCACAGCACCAGCAGGGGCTCGCTCGGCCAGTCGAGGTCGGCATGTCCGGCGTATAGCGTGCGCCCATCCCCCGTGCAGGCCAACGCCGCAGTGCGGGCGAGCTCGGCCGCCTCAGCCACCTCAGCCGACCCGGCGAGGTCGTCGCCGAGCAGCCTGCGCAACGCCGCATCCACGGACTGAAAGCGCGCCTGCACAATCGCTTCCGGGCTCGCGAGCGACCACGCTCGGGGAATGTGCCGGGCCACAAGCTCCAAGTTGAAGTTGTAGAAGGTGGCCGCCACCACGCCGGGGCCCACTGCACCCATCGCAGCTGCGCGGCCGGCGAAATAGCACATCCGCCCGGGGCGCAGACCGACCTCGACGAGGTGCTGCTCGGTCTCGGGCACGAAGTAGGTCATCGAGTGGATGATGTCCGTCGCGCGCGCGCAACGTCCTGCGGTTGAGGGGTCCATGCGTGTCACTCTAACGATTCGCGGCCCTAATCGGTCTTCGTCTCCGGCCTGCGCAGCAGGTGGGGGTGCAGCCGATGCAGACCGCGCACCCGGACCGGTCGCATGGACTTGATGCGGAACTCGGAGAAGTCCCGGAGCTCCTCGGCCACCTCGTTGTCCACCAGGATGGTGTCCGGCTTGGCGACCGACGTGAGCCGGGCCGCGATGTTGACCACCGAGCCGAAGGCGTCGCCGAAGCGCACGAGCACCTCGCCGACCGCGAGCCCGACACGGATACCGGGCAGCAGCTCGTCCGCCATGACCCGTTCCTGCAGCTGCAGTGCGATGAGGGCGGCATCGGCGGGCTGCTGAACGGCGAACATCACCTCATCGCCCACCGTCTTCACCACCCAGCCGTGCCCCTCGGCGATGATGTCCATCGCGGTGGACTCAAAACGCTCGATCAGCTTGTCCAGCTCGTCGATACCCAGCTGTCGGGTCAGGCTGGTGTACCCGACGATGTCCGCGAACCCCACCACCAACCGCTGCCGGGACACCTGTTCGCCGGGACCGAACAGTGCGCGCCCCGCGTTGGCCGCCAGGTGTCGACGCCACACGTAGGACTGCAGGGCCTCGATGGTGGGTAGCAGCCCTTTGGCTACGCCGCTGACCTCGTTGCGCACCGCATCGACGTCGAGCGGTTCGCCCTCCGGGGTCTCTGCGCTGACCTCGGTCACCCGGGTACCGATGAAGTTGGTCATCAAGCCGACCTGCCACTCCGCCAGCCGCGACAGCGACTGTCCCAGTGCGCGGGTGACCGACACCTCCATATCGGGCGTGATCACTCCCTCGTCGACCAGCCGGCCGATGGTGCGCAACGCCTGAACGTCCCCGCGGGTGTACATGACCGCGTCGGTGTCCTCGCCCTGCGCGAAACCCATCGCAACCCACAGCCGGGTCGCCCGCTCCAGCGGTACACCCGCCTCATCGGCGGCCTGGTAGCGGTCGAAACGGCGACGCCCACCGAGCAACGTGCGCTCGAGATCCTCTTGAATCCCGAGCCGCAACTGCTCGCCCTCGTCGCTGTTGTCGGGCTCAGGGTTGTCGGGCTCAGAGTTGTCGGGCTCGGCGTTGTCGGGCTCGGCGTTGTCGGGCTCGGCGTTGTCGGAATCGGCCGTCACTGCACCGTATGCACGATCAGCACGTCGCAGACCGCCTTGCGCGCCGCGTCGGAGGGCACCGAGCCGAGCAACCGCCCCGTGAGGCTGTTCAATCCGCGGTTGCCGATGACCAGCACATCCGCGTTGACCTCGTCGACGAGCGCAAGCAGCGTGTCCACCGGGGCTCCGCTCACGGCCTTGGTCGCAACATCCTCGGCGCCCGCAGCCCTCGCCCGGTCGTGGGCTGTGCGCAGGGTCTCCTCGGCAGGCGCCGAACCCATCACCTGGTAGGACTCCTCACGCAGCTCATCAGAGGCGCGCTTTACCTCGCGCGGGGTAGCCGGGAAGTACGCGCAGGCGATGACCAGGGTGGCCCCGGCAGCTGCCGCGAGCCCGGCCGCCCGATCTACGGCAATCAGCGATGAGGCCGATCCGTCGGTCCCGACGAGAACGGTGCGATAGGCGGTCAAGGAGAACCTCCGACGGAGTGCCATGCCGAGCGTGCTCGCCCGGTCTACGGGAGACCGTAGCGGTTCTTCGACCGTTTCGGGAGCGGGGATCAGCCCGCCACCGGCGCTGACGGCCGCTCGGGCACTGCGATCTCCGTCGCCATGGCGCGACCGGACAACTGTCTCCTGCGCGCGACGACGACCGCCGCGAACAGCAACATGATGCCCGCCAGACACTCGCCACTGCCGACAAACTGCTGCACGGGGCTCCACTTGTGCAGCTCCCGATCACCGCCGCCGGGCAGATCCCACTGGGCGCCGAGCAGAAACACCACCGCCGCGAGGGCGAGCGGGTAGCGCCAGGAGCGATACTGCGGCGCCACGAGCAGTGGGAGCAGCACCACGATGTAGGACCAGTGGTGCGAAGCCGCGAATGGTGCCGCGAGCAGTGAGGCCAGCGCAACGACCGAGAAGGCCGCGATGTGCTCCCCCGCCCTGGTGAAGTGCCAGGCGGCGTAGGCAGCCGCGGCGACGATGAGCAGCACACCCACGATCCAGACCATGGTCTCGCTCACACCGGTGAGCCCGAGTCTCGTCAGCGGACCGGTAATCGCCTGGTTGGGCCCGTACCAGGGCGCGCCTCCCCGATTGGTATCGAAGGCAACCTCGGTCCAGAACAACTTCGAGTCGCCGGGAGCCACCAGCGCACCGACCCCCGCCGCCAGCAGGAAGGCCGCTCCGGCCCGCGCGATCGATGCATAGTCCTTGCGCACCAAAAGCAACAGCCCAAAGGCCAACGGCGTCACCTTGATCGCCGCCGCAATCCCGATGCCGACGCCGCGGAACCGGCGCGGGAGAACACCGGTGCAGTCGAGCAAGACCAGCACCACGATCACCATGTTCACCTGCCCGAAACCCAAGGTGCCACGGATCGGCTCGAACAACAGTGTGGGTGCGAGCAAAGCGAGTGGAGTGAGCTCCGTCGAGCTGATCCCCAGTCGCTGCATCACCACGTGCAGCGTCCACAACACCAGTACAACGGTGAATGCCGTCCACACCACGTGCAGCGCAATGACCGGCAAAAAGGTGACGGGCACCAGAATCACCGCGGCGAACGGCGGGTAGATGTACTTCAGGTCGAACGGGGCGCCGGGCAACGAGTCGTAGAGCCCGCTGCCGTTGAGCAGGGCCTTGGAGGCGGCTCGATAAACGTCCAGGTCGATCAGGCTGTGGTCGGAGATGACGAAGGCGACCAAAACAGCCACCACCGCGACCGCGACCTGGCCGACGACCATAACCGGGGCAACCCGCTTCGTGCCGCGCTCCTGCTCAACGACAGCCATGTGGGCAAAACCTCCGGGCGATGATGACAACGGTAGGGACGGTCATCAGGGTATCCGCTGCCTACCGCCGTAGCCGATGTCCCTGCACCGCCGCGGACCTCGCATACCTTGGTGGAATGCCTCGTCGACGTCTGAAGCGACCACGCGTCCTACTCGGCGTGCTGCTGCTGCTCCTCGGGGCTGTCACCACGGTGGCTCTCACCCGTCCCGCCCCACCGCCGTCGGTCGGTGAGCGTGCACTGACCATCCCGGTCAAGGACGGCCCTGCGCATGATCAGCCCGTGGCCGTTGACGCCACGGTCTTCACCCCGGCACGTACCCCTGCACCTGCAGTCTTGCTCGCGCACGGCTTCGGCGGTAGCAAGGACTCTGTTGCCGCTCAGGCGCGTTCACTCGCACAGGACGGCTTCGTGGTGCTCACCTACAGCGCTCGCGGGTTCGGCAAGACCACGGGGCAGGTTGCCATCAACTCCCCCGATTACGAGGTTGCCGATGCGCGGGCCCTCGTGGACTTCGTGGCCACCCAACCGCAGGTCATGCTCGACGGCCCGGGCGATCCACACATCGGTGTGGCCGGGGGCTCCTACGGTGGAGCGCTGGCGCTGTCGCTGGCCGGTAGCGATAAGCGGATTGACGCCGTAGCCGCCGCCATCACCTGGAATGACCTGGGGCAGGCGCTCTTTCCCGACTTGGCCGCTTCCCGACCGGCACTGGCCGGCACACCAGCGGCGGGGACGACCGGAGCCGATGGGGTGCTCAAGCGCAGCTGGGCCGGGATCTTCTTCGGCGCCGGGGCCGGCTCGGCGAGCACAGGCCCGTGCGGCAAGTTCATCGCGCAGGTGTGCACCGACTACCTCGCAGCGTCGCAGACCGGGCGCCCATCGCCTGGTTTGCTGGACCTGTTGCGGCGAAACTCGCCGGCGGCGAGCAACAGCACGCTGAAGGCGCCGACGTTGCTGTTGCAGGGCCAGCAGGACACCCTGTTCGGGCTCGACCAAGCCGACGCCAACGCCCGTCAACTCGCTGCGGCGGGCGCACCCGTACTGACCAGCTGGTTCGCCGGCGGCCACGACGCGGGGGGGACGAACGCCGATGCCGACGCGCAGACCCAGCGCTTCCTCGACTTCCACCTGGCCGGCCGCGGAACCGATCCGGGGACCGGCTTCAGCTACCAGCTGACCGGCTCCCTCGGTGGCAACGGAAGAGGGGCGAATCGGACGGTCACCTCGCCCAGCTACCCCGGCCTGCAGGGCGAGCCGACCCCGACGATGGCCGTACCACTTAGGGGGGGTACCCAGCCGATCATCCGACCTGCGGGCAGTGCTCCGGCGTCGGTCAGCACCCTGCCCGGATTGGGGTCCGCATTCGCCGGGCTGGCCCAGGCGGGCGTGTCCGCGTCCACGCTCACCGGGGCTATCGCCTTCGACGTGCCCGGGCAGACCGCGATCTTCCGTACCGAGGCCGTGACGTCGTCGCTCACCGTGACCGGGTCCAGCCGAGTGGACCTCACCGTTGCCGGCGGTCCCGGTACCGCTGAGGCCGTGCTCTTCGCCAAGCTCTACGACGTTGCGGCCGACGGCCAACGCACGCTGCCCGGCGGCGGTGTGTCCGCCTTCCGGGTGCCTGCCCTGCCAGCGGCGGGTGGCGAAACCACGGTGACGGTCACGCTGCCCGGCATCGTGGCCGCCATCCCGCAGGGTCACCATCTGGAGCTGGCCGTGACGACCACCGACCAGGCCTACGCCACTCCGTTGAGCCCCGCGGGATACACCGTGGGGCTCGCCCAGGGCGCTGCGCTCAGCGTCCCCGTCGTTGGCGGGACGCGGGCGAGTGCATCCTCGGTGCCGTTGGCGCCCCTGATCGGGATCGGCGTGATAGTGCTCGGTCTGCTCGCCGCAGCGGTGCTGAGCCGAATGCGGCGCAGGCCTCGGCACCGCGACGACCAAGCAGACTCCGACATCCCGCTTGTGGTCAGCGGACTGGCCAAGTCGTATTCCGACGGCTACCGCGCGGTCGACGGCGTCGACTTCACCGTCCGCCACGGCCAGGTGCTCGGTCTGCTCGGACCCAACGGCGCCGGTAAGACCACCGTGCTGCGGATGCTGATGGGTCTGATCGCACCGAGCGCCGGGGAGATTCGCGTGTTCGGCCAGCCGGTAACCGCTGGATCGCCGGTGCTGTCCCGGCTCGGTTCCTTTGTGGAGGGTGCGGGTTTCCTGCCGCACCGCTCCGGTGCAGACAACCTCGCAATGTACTGGGCGGCCACCGGACGCCCGGCCGCCGACGCCCACCTGCATGAGGCGTTGGTCATCGCGGGACTCGGCTCGGCCATCGACCGGAAGGTGCGCTCCTACAGCCAGGGCATGCGCCAGCGACTGGCGATCGCCCAGGCGATGCTGGGTCTGCCCGAGCTGCTGGTGCTCGACGAACCGACCAACGGCCTGGACCCGCCGCAGATCATGGCGATGCGGGCGGTGCTGCGGGACTACGCGGCCACCGGGCGGGCGGTCTTGGTGTCCAGCCATCTGCTCTCGGAGGTGGAGCAGACCTGCAGCGATGTAGTGGTCATGCACAAGGGCAAAGTGGTGGCGGCGGGGACAGTTGCCGAGATCGTGTCGGCCGACGGCCGCGTGGTGTTGCGGGTCGACGAGCCGGAGACCGCGGTGCAGGTGCTGCGGGCATTACCGGGGGTCGGCTCGGTCACCGTGATGCCGGGCAGCGAGGGCTCAAATTCGGCGGAGGTGCAGGCGGACCTGGAGAAGGTGCCGTCCGCGGATGCGGTACGCAGCCTGGTTGGCGCCGGCGTGGCGGTGAGCGCCATTGCCCCCCGCAATCGACTCGAGGATGTTTTCCTCGCGCTGGTGGAGACTTCCGAGGATGGTGAGAGCGGTGAGTGAGACAGTGCAGGCGCGCGACGGGCGCGCCGCCGGATACGAGTCGCGGCGCACCCTGCGGGTGCATACCGAGCTCCGCCGCCAGCTCACCAGGCGTCGGACCCAGATCAGCTTCGGCTTCCTGGTGCTGCTGCCATTCTTGCTCGTGCTGGCGTTCACCCTGGGCAACAGCTCCGACAGCAAAAGCCGCTCCGGCGGTTTCGTCGACCGGGCCACCACGGGCGGACTCAACTTCACCGTATTCACTTTGTTCGTGACCATCGGGTTCTTGCTGGTGGTGGTCGTCGCCTTGTTCTTCGGTGACGCGGTGGCCAGCGAAGCCTCGTGGTCGAGTCTGCGCTACCTGCTAGCGATTCCCGTGCCCCGTGCACGACTGCTGCGGCAGAAGGCTGTGGTGGCGGGGCTGCTGTCGGTATTCGCGCTGATCTTGCTCCCTGCGGTGGCGTTGGCGCTCGGTTCGGTGGTGTACGGGACGGCCGGGATAACCAGTCCGCTCGGCGATTCGCTGTCCTTCGGCACCGGTGTGCTCCGCTTGCTGCTCGCCGTGGTCTACATCGCGATCAGCCTGTCCTGGGTCGCGGGCCTCGCGAGCCTGCTCTCGGCGGCCACGGACGCGCCGCTCGGCGCGGTGGGTGGTGCGGTGATGATTACCATCGTGTCGGAAATTCTGGACGGGATCCCCGCACTGGAAGGCCTGCGGAACTGGCTGCCCACCCACTACGCGTATGCGTGGACCGGACTGCTCTCAGCCGACATCGACTGGTCACAGATGGTGCGCGGAGTGTTCTCCGCGCTGGCTTACGCGACAGTGTTCGGTGTGCTGGCGTTGGCGCGGTTCACCAGCAAGGACATCACCAGCTGAGCGAGGTCAGCCCTTCGGCGCAGACTTGATCTTGTCCGTCAACCAGTTCGCCAACCAAACCGTGGCGGAATCGCCTGAGTCGACCTGGTAAGTGCCGTAGGAGGAGTGCACCGGCGAGCTCAGGTAGGTGCCCAGCTGAGCGAGCGCCGCGGCCAACTGGGTGGCCACGTTCGGTGTGGCGCAGATCAAGTCGCCGGTCGCGCAGAACGTGACCACCCGGTCGCCGACGTTGCCGAAGTTCTTCGGTCGAGGACCGGCGAGGCCGGCCCCCTGCACCGGCGGCCCGATTAGCTTCTCGGTGGCCGGATCGCGATTCGGGTCGGCCACCAGGCCGACGCCGAGGACCTTGTCGGCGCTCACCGGGCCGGCGCCCTGCCCGACCTGGGTGGCGACGTCGCCGGCAACGGCCGCCCCCTGGGAGTAGCCGGACAGCGTGAAGTGGGCATTCGGGCACTTGCCGGCTGTCGCCGCAATGGCGTCCGTGGTGGCCTTGACACCCGCAGCCTCGCTGGCCTGATAGTTGGGCAGGTCGGTGAAGGTCGCCGGGTAGGGCACAAAGTAGACGGCGGCCCGGCCCGGGTCGAAGCTTGACCGGATGGGCGCTGCGGCGCTCTTGAGCAGGCCTACGGGAACCGCCGGGTCCGCCCCTACACGCGTTTCGCCGGTCCCTGGCACAAAGACCGCTTGTACATCCGGGCAACCCGGTGGTTTCGGCTTGCTCGTGGTGCCCGAGGAGCACCCGCCCGCCAGCCCGGCCACCAGGACCCCGGCGCACGCCAGCGCGAGAGGTATCGAGCGGGCCGCTCGGGGAGCACTCCGTCGGATGGCCATGTCCTACCTCCACGTTTGCGCAGCAGTCCAGCGGAATGCCGTGTCACCAGCGGCTTTTCACTCCCTGGCCGGGATCGTACTCGATTTTCGCCGTGATACCCGCTCAGCTCACCCCCGCGGCGTCCATCCCGCGCAGCTCTTTCTTGAGGTCGGCGATCTCATCCCGCAGCCGTCCGGCCAGCTCGAACTGCAGGTCGCGGGCTGCGGCCATCATCTGGTCGGTGAGCTGCTGGACGAGATCGGCCAGCTCGGCGCGCGGCATGGATCCCGGCTCGCGACCCTCCAACACACCGGCACTGGACGCGCGCCCTGCTTCACCGGTGGCCCGCTTGCCGCGACTGGAGTTACGTCCAGAACCACCGATGGCTACGCCGTTCTCGGTGTCCTCGGCCTCCGCGTAGACCACGTCGAGGATGTCGTTGATCTTCTTCCGCAGCGGCTGCGGGTCGAGGCCGCGCTCGGTGTTGTAGGCGACCTGCTTCTCGCGGCGACGATCGGTCTCGTCGATCGCGTGCCGCATGGAATCGGTGATCCGGTCGGCGTACATGTGCACCTCGCCGGACACGTTGCGAGCGGCGCGGCCGATGGTCTGGATCAACGACGTACCGCTGCGCAGGAATCCTTCCTTGTCGGCGTCCAAAATGGCGACCAGGGACACCTCCGGAAGGTCGAGGCCCTCGCGCAGCAGGTTGATGCCGACCAGGACGTCGTAGTCGCCGAGGCGCAGCTGCCGCAGTAGCTCGACGCGGCGCAAGGTGTCCACCTCCGAGTGCAGATAGCGCACCTTGATGCCCAGCTCGAGCAGGTAGTCGGTGAGGTCCTCGGACATCTTTTTGGTCAGCGTGGTCACCAGCACGCGCTCGTTGCGTTCGGTGCGCAGCCGGATCTCGTGCACCAGATCGTCGATCTGGCCCTTGGTCGGCTTAACGATCACCTTCGGGTCCACCAGTCCGGTGGGCCGGATGACCTGCTCCACGAATTCGCCACCGGCCCGGGCCATCTCGTACTTGCCGGGGGTGGCGGACAGGTACACCGTCTGCCCGATGCGGTCTTGGAACTCCTCCCAGCGCAGCGGCCGGTTGTCCACGGCACTGGGCAGCCGGAACCCGTGCTCCACCAACGTCCGCTTGCGGCTCATGTCCCCCTCGTACATGCCACCGACCTGCGGGACGGTCACGTGCGACTCGTCGATCACCAGCAGGAAATCTTCGGGGAAGTAGTCGATCAGTGTCGCGCCCGCCGAACCCGCCTCGCGGCCGTCGATGTGCCGGGAGTAGTTCTCGATGCCGGAGCAGAAACCTACCTGGCGCATCATCTCCAGGTCGTAGGTGGTGCGCATCCGCAGCCGCTGGGCCTCGAGCAACTTGCCCTGTCCCTCCAACTTGGCCAGCTGGCTCTCCAGCTCCGCCTCGATGTCGCGGGTCGCCCGCTCCATGCGCTGCGGGCCCGCGACGTAGTGGGTGGCCGGAAACACCCGGGTCTCGTCCACCTCGCGCACGACATCACCGGTCAGCGGGTGCAGGTAGTACAGCGCCTCCACCTCGTCGCCGAAGAACTCGATGCGGACCGCAAGCTCCTCGTAGGCGGGGATCACCTCGACCGTGTCGCCGCGGACGCGGAAGGTGCCGCGCGCGAAGGCCAGGTCGTTGCGGGTGTACTGCACGTCGACCAGCGCCCGCAGCAGCGTCTCCCGGTCGAGGGTGTCGCCGACCCTGAGGCCGATGGATCGGTCCAGGTATTCCTGCGGGGTGCCGAGCCCGTAGATGCAGCTGACGGAGGCGACCACGATGACGTCACGGCGGGTGAGCAGGCTCATGGTGGCGGAGTGCCGCAGCCGCTCTACATCGTCGTTGACCGAGGAGTCCTTCTCGATGTAGGTGTCCGTCTGGGGGACGTAGGCCTCGGGTTGGTAGTAGTCGTAGTAGGAGACGAAGTACTCCACGGCGTTGTGCGGGAAGTAGCCGCGCAGCTCGTTGGCCAGCTGTGCGGCCAGGGTCTTGTTCGGCGCCAACACCAGCGTGGGCCGTTGCACCTTCTCCACCAGCCACGCGGTGGTCGCCGACTTACCCGTGCCGGTGGCGCCGAGCAGCACCACGTCCGGCTCGCCGGCGCCGATTCGCTTCTCCAGCTCCGCAATCGCCGCGGGCTGGTCGCCTGCGGGCTGGTAGTCGCTGACCACCTGGAACTGCCCGCTGACCCGGGGAATCTCGCCGACCGGACGGAACTCCGAGTGCGCGAGGACCCCCTGTTCCGGTGCGGGAGGCGCCTCAGCGGATCCTGCGTGCTGCTTCGTCTTGGTAGCCACGATTCCAGGGTAGGCGGGCGCCCCGACAGTTCCGCGTCGGCTAGGTTCACCAGCCATGCAGATGCACGCGCCCAAGGTCGAGACCTTTGATGTCGCGGCGCGCACCAACACCGATCCCAAGGGCTTTCTGCGCGCGGTGGACGTCTACGCGGTGCGTCCCTGGGGGTTGTACTTGGCGCGGTCGGCCGACCACCACCAGTTCCACTACCTGGAGTCGTGGTTGCTGCCCGCTCTCGGACTGCGGGCGACCATCTTCCACTTCAGGCCCGGCCACGAGCGCGACCAGGACCGCTACGTCGATATCGGTGAGTACACCCGCGACGACGACAGCTGGCGGGGCGTCGACCACTACCTGGACCTGGTGGTTCGCACCGGGCGGGAGACCACCTTGCTGGACACCGACGAGCTGCTGGCCGCCTGCAGCGACGGACTTCTCGACCCTCCCGCCTGCGCGGGTGCGATCCATCGGGCCATGACGGCGGTGGACGGTATCGCCTCCCACAACCACGACCTGGATGCGTGGCTGCGCAGCGCGGGGATGCCGGTGACCTGGCGCTAGCTTGGCATCAGCCGTCGGGAGTCCACCTCGTGCTCTCCGCCCAGGCCAGCGCCCGGGGGTAGGCGGCGTCGAACCAGGGCTCCTTGGCCGAGGCATACTCCTCGATCGTATGGGCGCCGTGCGCGGCGGCGCGTTTGACCTGTAGGTACTCCGCCGCGGCCGCGGCGTCCGCGCGCAGCCAATCCGGGAAGATCAGCGCGAAACGCTGACCCGGTGAGTGCTGCACCCGGACATGGACGTTCACTGGACGGCCGGGGTCCGCGCCGTTGTGGAACCGCTTGGTCCAGGTCCCGGGGACGCCAGACCTCGGGACGTCACGGTCGATGTCGGCCCGCGGCGGGAACCCGGCGTCCGTGAGCGGCAGCTCGAGCGCGGCTGCCTCGGCCGGCGAAGCTACGGTGATCTGGAAGTCCAGCACATCCTTGGCCGCCAACCCAGGCACCGCCGTTGAGCCGATGTGGTCGACTCGCAATGCGCGCTCCCCGCACGCCACCTGAAGCCGGGCGACCAAGCGTTTGCCCTGCGCCAGCCATTCAGGGTCGGCGGCCACCAGCAGCGGGCGGGCGCTACGCACGGGAAGCCGAAGTCGCAGGTTGTGTTCGAAGGGTTGCAGACGTTGCATCCACAGCTCATCCACTGTGGACTCCAGTGTGTCCGGTGCGCCATTGTTGTCCAGCCACACGTCGGCCGCTGCCCGGCGCTGGTCATCGCTGGCCTGCGCGTTCATCCGGGACCGGGCTTCCTGTTCACTCATCCCTCGTTGGGTGACCAGTCGGCCGACGCGGTCATCGACGGTGGCATGCACCACCACCACGAGGTGGAACATCGGCGCCATTGCACCTTCCACCAGCAGCGGAATGTCTTGCACGACAATGGCGTCCTCAGGTGCTTGGGCGACAAGTTCAGCGGTACGGGCGCCGATCAGCGGATGCAGGATGCCGTTCAGCTTCCCCCGTGCCTCGTCGTCGCCGAACACCGTCGCGCCCAGGGCAGCGCGGTCGAGCGTTCCGTCGGTCTGCAGTACCGCTGCCCCGAACTCGGCCACCAAACGCCGCAGGCCCGGAGTTCCCGCAGCCACTACTTCGCGGGCGATCAGATCGGCATCCACTAACACGGCGCCACGCTCCGCCCACCGGCGTGAGACCGTGGATTTCCCCGCGCCAATCCCACCGGTCAGGCCTATCCGCAGCATGACCGGCAGTGTGGCACAGGCCCACCGCTCATCGACCCTTCGGCGCGCCTGCACCGCGGGGCGCGCTATTTTGCGTACTTTGGACGCTCGTACCAAATCAACGTGAAAGGTCGCCGATGTCGTCCCATCGCCACAGCGTCACCCGTGGTCGACACCGGCTCGGCAGGACCGGTCTCATCCACTGCACCGAGTTCGCGACGGTGGCCGTGGCCCTCGGTGCCCACCGTAAAGGTTGGCTGAGTGCGCTTGTGGTGCCTGCACGGCACAGCTTGGCGGGGTTACGTCGCCGGGCCGTCGCCCCTGAGCTGCAATGGGCGCCCGCGCTCGCGCACTGACCATCACGACGCAGGCCCCGTTCCCGGAGTTCCGGGAACGGGGCCTGCGTCGTTCAGTAGCGGTTACGCGCCGGACAACTTCTCCCGCAGCGCAGCGAGCTGGGCGTCGCTGGCCAACGAACCGCCGCCGCCCGCCGCGGGCGCACCTTGGCCGGCGTCGACCTGCTCGTCCTCGCCGTCTCCGTTGCTGCCGACGACCGCGGTCTCGGAGGAGTAGTTGGTCTCCGACGCGGCCTCCGCCGCGTCCTTGGCCGACTTTTCCATCTGCACCTTGTGCGCCTCGTGGCGCTTCTCCGCCTCGCCGTAGCG
>JAABUH010001306.1_pt1 | contig 28832 bp, 23 predicted proteins | sample 5559121 | NCBI WGS metagenome assembly JAABUH01 (sample SAMN10711871, study PRJNA513364) | rock metagenome | isolation source: Antarctica rocks | place: Antarctica: Victoria Land, Battleship Promontory nord | collected 2015-12-28
GGCCCGGCGACGATCGTCACCGTCGCCCCCTCCGGCGCGCTGGTCAGCACCCCGAAGTCCGTCCCGGTGCCCGCGCGGACCTTCACCATCTCCCCGCCGGTGTAAGCGACCACCGCCGTCCCGCCCGGTTCAAGATCGGTATCCGCAAATGCTGGTGGCGCACTGCCCGCGAGGATCGCGATGACGAGCAGCGCAGCCGCCAGTTTTCTGGCGAGCGTTTTCAACAGTCCATCCTCCTCAATATCGCTGGCCGGGCACCCGGTCCACCCGCAGGTTGTCGGGAGATAATGCGGACCTGTACCCCTCCTCGATACACCGACGCATCCCGCCACACGACGGGGCCGATATCCTGACCCGACAAACGCGCGCTGATCGGTGCCGATCACGATCGCGGAGATGGGCGCGTAGCAGATCTATCGCGGTTGGCGGACAGATCGATCCACACCCCGTTGCCGGGCTGACGCTGACAGCTATTCGATTACAAAACACCTACAACGTACGGCGGGCTGACAGACCGAGAGCGCGCGACACCCCTCGGCGACGGGCCGAAATGGCGTGTACACTGCGGAATCGGGACAAATCCACGACAATGGTTGGCGGCCACCGTGGACCGGCGCGAATTCCGTATCGGGAAGCGATCAGCGCCGCCCGATCCTCGCTCAAGGCACGCGCAGGATAGCACAGGTGTCCGAACGTGTCAATCGTTTGCGGTGTGACAGTCTGTCAAATGGTAACTCTAGCGCCGAACATTGTCAGGCAACGGATCGGGTGCGGTGTACGTATGCCCAACTTTCGCACCAACTATTGCCCGACGCGGTGCGCGTGCTGCGGTACAATAGCGGCCACACCGCTGCGTACACAGGAGACGGATAACATAAGGAAGGCGCGGCAAGATAGGGATAGTGGGGATGGGACGACAGGCACCCTGGCAGATCGTGGCGACGAGTCCGGGAACCGCGTGGGAGATCGAGGCGGCGGCGGCGGGGGGGGATTTCGCGACCTTCACAGCCAGGCCATGCCGGAGCGCCGAGGACTTCAGCGCAGCGGGCTCGACTGCCGATGGTATCGGTGCCGGGAATGAACCGTACCCTTGTCGTATCCTCGCTGAGCGCGCGCGCGTTAAGGTGATCAGTCGCCCGGCAGTCGGGTACGATCAGCTCGATGTCGCCGCCACGACTGCGGCCGGGATCGCCGTCGCCCATGTCCCGGATTATTGCACCGACGCGGTCGCCGACCACGCCCTGCCCTCCTGCTGGCCCTCCATCGTCGGGTACCGGGACGCATGGGCTGACCGGGGCGACGCGCGATGTGACCGCGCCCGAGCCGTCCCCGCCGGATAGCCCCCTGCCGGGGCTGCCGAACCTGCTCCTGACGCCGCATAGCGCATACTATTATGGAGCAGGCGCGCGAGGAAGTGCGGGGCGCGCGGTGGAACAGAGCCTGACGGTGCTGCGCGGCGAGCAACCAACGGGGATCGCCAACCCGATCGTGTTCGCGCAGGGGCGACTCCGGGTATTGCGCGACCGGTAAATGGCGCGGCCACGGGCCGCGACGGATGTGCAGGGGCGATGTTTAGGCGCGAGTGGTTAACGATGACCGGTAATTCCGCGCGCGAGGCGGTCACCCCTGGAGAGACCGACCGCTCCGCCTCCGCCGAGGAAGAACAATTGATCACCGAGGCGCAGCGCGGCACGGTCGAGGCGTTCAATCGGCTCGTGCGCCTCTACGAGCGCCAGGTGTACAACGTCGCCCTGCGGATGGTGGGCCAGGCCGATGCCGCCGAGGATGTGACGCAGGATACCTTCCTGCTCGCCTATCGGTCGTTGCACCAGTTCCGCGGCGGCATCTTCCGCGCCTGGCTCCTGCGGATCGCCACCAACCGCTGTTACGACGAATTACGCCGTCGCCAGCGCCGCCCCGCCGACTCCTTCGAGGAACTCTCGTTCGAGCCACGCCCGCAGTGGAGCAGCATGGCGACGGGCGAGGAGCCGCACGAACGCGCGGAACGCCTGGAATTGGCCGGGGCGCTGCAACGCACCCTCGCGCAATTGCAGGAAGATCAGCGCATCGTCGTCATCCTCAGCGATGTGCAGGGGTATAGCTACGACGAAATCGCGGCGATCACCAATGTCTCCCTCGGGACGGTGAAATCCCGGCTCAGCCGTGGGCGTGCCCGCCTGCGCGATCTCCTTCGTGACGGCCCGGAGAGCGGGGAACTTTTCGCGCGTTATCGGCGTCGTTACGATAGCGAGTAGCGAGGGATCACTTCGCTGCGGTCGTGAGTCCCCACCGGTTGGCAATGAGGTCGCCGTGCTGGGGTTTCTTAACGGCCTCGCGTGCCGCGCGAGCTGTGCCCGGCGCACAAAGTGGTCGAGCAAGACGCATAAATCACGGGTGCGCGGGTCATAGCGCCAGGGTCCACCCGTTAGCGTGAGCGAGAGATGGCAGAGAAAACTGGACGATCGCAGATGGGCGACGACGCCCGCCGCATACATCTCGGCGAAGAGGTGTTGAGCGCGTACCTGGATACCGCGCAGGCGGGGCAGGATGGCCTCGACCCCGGTGGGCGCGGGCGTGCCGACGCGCATCTCGCCACCTGTGAGGACTGCCGCGAGTCGTTGCGCGAACTCGCGGCGCTGCGCGCGCTGCTGCATGCCCTACCGCAGGAGGAACCGCGCCGCAGCTTCATCCTCACGCCGGAACTCGCGGCGGCGGCGGGTGGCCCGCGCCGCCGCTGGCAGATGCCGCGCTGGCTCTGGCCGACCCGCTGGGCGACCGCCGTGGCGACGGTGATCTTCGCGCTGACGATCGGGCTCGGCGCGCAGGCGGAGCCGAACACCATGACCGTGGCACCCGACCCCACCGCGACGCCGCTCGCCACCGCCGCCTTCGTCGCGCCCAGCAGCGCGCAGTGCAGCAGCGACCCACTGACCCAGGATTGCTTACGGATCGCCGGGCTGACGCCGACGATCTTCCCGACGCCGACCGCCGTCCCGGTAACGCAGCAGGCGGCGACCCCGACGACGACGACCACGACCGACTGGCGTCCGGTGCAAGTCCTCTCCGGGGGACTCGCCCTAATCGGCGGCCTCTGTGGTTTCGTCCTCCCTGCCTTCCGACGACGGCGTACGATCTTCGCTTCCTGAATCGTCCTCGCGACCAGCGCTTTCGCACCTGAGGCTCCACCGCTATACTGCGGCGGAGCCTCGGGCGTTGAGTCACAGATACGAGGCGGGGCACCAGGGAAGAAAGGGGCGCGATGCGACACCACCGGATTGCGGTCATTCCCGGCGACGGGATCGGCCAGGATGTCATCGCCGAGGGTTTGCAAGCGCTCACGACACTGGCGGAGGTCCACGGCGACTTCCGCCTGGAGACGCACACATTCGACTGGAGTTGCGCGCGCTATCTCCGTGAGGGGAATATGATGCCCCCGGACGGGTTGCGCCAGTTGACCGAGTTCGACGCGATCTACCTCGGGGCGGTCGGCTTCCCCGGCGTGCCGGACCACATCTCCCTCTGGGAGATGCTGCTGCCGATCCGCCAGGACTTCGATCTCTGGGTCAACCAGCGCCCGATCCGGCTCTTGCCGGGACTGGTCAGCCCCCTGCGCGGGCGTGGCCCAGCGGACATCGACTTCATCTGCGTGCGCGAGAATAGCGAGGGAGAGTACGCCGGCGTGGGCGGGCGGATGCGGCGCGGCACGCCGGACGAGGTCGCGCTGCAAACGAGCGTCTATACCCGGCGCGGCGTGGAGCGGATCATCCGCTATGCCTTCGACCTGGCCGAGCGCGAGGGGCGCCCGAAGGTGACGAGCGCGACGAAATCGAACGCGCAGCAGTATGGCCCGGTCCTCTGGGATGAGGTCCATGCCGCTGTCGCCGCCGAATATCCGGCGATCGCGACCGAGAAGTGGCACATCGATGCGCTGGCGGCGCGCTTCGTGACCCACCCGCAGACCTTCCAGGTCGTCGTCGCGTCCAACCTTTTCGGCGACATCCTGACCGACATCGGCGGCGCGTTACAGGGGAGCCTCGGCATCCCGCCGAGCGCCAACTTCAACCCCGACCCCGCCACGCGGCGTGGACCGGCCCTCTTCGAGCCGGTCCACGGCTCCGCGCCGGACATCGCGGGCAAGGGGATCGCCAACCCGATCGGGGCGATCTGGTCGGCCAGCCTGATGCTCGATTATCTCGGCGAGCACGAGGCCGGGGATCACCTCCTCGCGGCGATCGAGCGCACCATCGCCGCCGGTCGGGTACGCACGCCCGACATCGGCGGCGATGCGACGACGCAGGCGGTCGGCGCGGCGATCCGGGAAACCCTCCGCCAGGCATAACGCTGGCCCGGCGACGCTCCTGCGTCGCCGGGCCAGCGAGGATGGCGATACCGCGGGCCGCGCCGTTATGGCAGATTGTAAGAAACGTCCGGCTTGATTACCTGTAGCGAAGCCGCCGCCGCTTGAATATCGCTCTGGTATTGCGCGTCTCCCGGCGGGATGGCGAGGGCGACGAGCGAGCAGAGGACATTGCCGTTCTGGACGAAGTAGAAGACCCCCTTCGCCTGCTGCTGCGAGATCGCCCCGTCGAAGGTCACGACCTGGATGTCGCCGCGCGCGTCCTTGCTGGTCTGCCGCCCGGTCTCCGCGTAGCCGGTCACCACCGTCTGGAAGCCCCGGATGAACGCGCCGGTCGCGGCGTCCAGGCCCAGCCCCGGCGTGTCCGTCCCCGTGAACGTCAGCAGCGCCAGGTTGTCCGTCGTCGCGTAGGTGCCGCCGCTCGCCCCGCTCGCCTTGAACGCGGCGGGCAGCGTCAGCTGGCACTTCCCCGACGTGTCGGTCACGGTGCCGGCGCCACCGGCCACAGCGGCGGTCGGGGCGACGGCGGCGGTGGGCGCGACGCTCGCGGCGGGAGTGCGCGTCGGTGTGGTCGGGGCAGCGCCGATGCCGCCCTGGATCACATGGAGAGATTCCGCCGCCTGCTGAGCGGCGTCGCCGTACTGGCTATCGCCCGGTGGGATGGCGAGGGCGACGAGCGAGCAGAGGACGCCGCCGTTCTGGACGAAGTAGAAGACCCCCTTCGCCTGCTGCTGCGAGATCGCCCCGTCGAAGGTCACGACCTGGATGTCGCCGCGCGCGTCCTTGCTGGTCTGCCGCCCGGTCTCCGCGTAGCCGGTCACCACCGTCTGGAAGCCCCGGATGAACGCGCCGGTCGCGGCGTCCAGGCCCAGCCCCGGCGTGTCCGTCCCCGTGAACGTCAGCAGCGCCAGGTTGTCCGTCGTCGCGTAGGTGCCGCCGCTCGCCCCGCTCGCCTTGAACGCGGCGGGCAGCGTCAGCTGACACTTCCCCGACGTGTCGGTCACGGTGCTCTCACCTGCGGGCGCGGCGGTCGTCGGCGACACGGCAGCCCTGGTCGGGGCGGCGGTCGTGGTCGGCGGTACGGTCGCGGTCGGGGCCACCGTGGCGGTCGGTGCGACGGTGGCGGTCGGCGGTACGGTCGCGGTCGGGGCCACCGTGGCGGTCGGCGGTACGCTCGTCGCGGTCGGTGCGACGGTGGCGGTCGGAACCTCTGCCCCACCACAGGCGGCGAGCATGGCGAGCAGCCCCGCTGTGATCAAGAGGGTGAACAGTCGTCTCAATCGATACTCCTTCTCGTCCCAGTGTTCGTGTCCTCAATCCGCCCGTGGCTGTGTCCTCGTATTCTACGTGCGCGAGCGATGATACATCACGGTCTATCACCGCGCGCGCAATGAAAGGGGACGAAGGTACTATGCCCCTCGTCCCCTTGCTCGAATCGCCCGCAGTGATTAGCCGTGGCTGCGCCGCCCGCGTCCGCCACTTGCCGCCGCGAGTTCGGTCGTCTCGGCGCGCTCGGCCTCCGCCGGGGCGGACTGTCGTCGCCCGGCGTGGGCCGAGAGGCGGCGATCGAGTTCGGCGATCTCCGTCGTGTTGAGGCGTTCGAGATCGTCCTTGCCGCCACAATAGTGCCGGGCGGCGGTGATGAGTTGGGCGCGGGAGAAGCCGTATTCATCGGCCTTGATCAAGAGGTCGGCCAGCGTCGGCCCGGCGGGTGGTACGAGCGCCAGCGCGGGCACCGCATCCAGCAGCTCCGGCTCCGTCTGCGGTGCCGGGGTGTGGATCGGCAACGATGGCCCGGTCGTGCCATGCCCTTCGGTGAGCCGTGCGAGCACGGTCGCGAAGTCGGGATCGCGCAACTCCAGGCCGATCGGAAAGGCCGAGCTGTTGCTCTTGACGACGCGGAAGATACGCACGGTGTCGAGCCCTTCGAGGCGCATCGACGCTTCCATCATCACATCGACGAAGTATTCCAGACCGCCGGTAGTCAGCGGCAAGACGCGCCCGAGCTCGTTCTCCTCGCGGTCTTCCTTCCCCTTCGCCCCGATCTGATCGACGATCACCACGCAGGCACCGCTATCGACGCAGAGGCGGCGCAAGACTTCCTGCAAGATCATCTGGTCGGCGGCGAGTTCCTCGGCACTGAGCTGGGCGGTCGGGTCGCCGGTGCGCTCCCGCAGGGCAAGCAGCGTGTCGCGGTGCTTGCGTCCGAAATACATCGCCCAACTATCGAGGGCGTAGCAGCCGTAGCCCTGCTCGCGCCCTTCGCCATCGAGCGCCCAATCGATGAAATCGGGCAACTCATCGGGGGTGCGAATTTCGAGCGCGTCGAAGATCGCGCCATCGCTGCCGGGCAGGAGGCGGGCCTTGCGCTCGACATCGAAGTAGCAGAGTCGCCCCAACCCCGCCTGCGCCATGCTGGCGGCGAAATGGCTCTTGCCGGTCCCCGCCGCGCCGCGCACGGCGAGCACGAGTCGCTGCTGCCGGGGCCGTCGCGACAGTGGATTGATCCGCGTTCCCGCTTTGCTCATCGTATTCATCGCTCCTTCCATCATCGCTCATCGCTCGATCAGCCCGCATGCGGCGGCATCCGCAGACGTATCGTATCCCGACTCTACCATATTTAGAACAAAAATTCTACTTCGTTTGTGGGCATGGGCGAAAAAGCCCCGGTCGCCCTCCCTTGCGAGGGCGACCGGGGCGCTGCTCGAACGCGCGTAGGAGCGGGGCGTTTAGGGAATCCAGCCTCGGTCGCGCAAGGCCCGATTCCCGACAAGTCCGAGCAGCACCGTGTACGGCTCGGCCTGCTCGGGGTGGTACTCGTAGCGGGCGCGCTCGAAGTATTGCACCGTGTAGGATTTGCCATCGTCGGGGCTGACTTCGGTGAACGCCTCGGTGATCGGCAGGCCGCTGACGAACAGACCGCCATGACTCAGCCAATAGTCGCGGAAGGGACCGCCGAGATTGTGGCCGGTCGCGGGGTGATAGGTCGCTGCGGCCAGCGGCACGGCGGGTGGATCGAGCGGGTGGAAATCACGCCCGAGGAGGCCGAGCAGCACCTGATATTGCGGATCGCTGTTCTCCGGGTGCAACTCGAAGCGCGCGCGCTCGAAGTATTGCACCGTGTAGAGCATGTTATCGTAGGGGCTGCGCTCCTGGAACTCGCGCGTGCGCGGCAAACCGAATTGTGCGAGGCCGCCATACTGCTGCCAGTAGCGGAGGAACGTCCCGGAAATGGCCTGCCCGGTCTCGGGGAAATAGTGCTGGGTGGCGGTGTTCGGCACCTGCGGGACGCGGGTGGCGGGCGTATCGATCCGCCCGATCGCCGTCCAGGCGGCGGCGTTCTCCTGCCCGAGCCGCCAGGTGGCGAAGCCCGCGAGACCGAGATCGGTCAGCACCTGGAGCTTCGCGGCGATGCTGCGCTCGTCCTCGTACCAGCCCTCGTGCGCGTCCCCGACCTCGTCGGTATATCGCACCCAACTGGCATCATCCACGGTGCTGTAGCCGCTCGTCGCACCAGGGCGCGCGGCGAGTGCCGGGCCATCGGCCATCCGTAGGGTGTGCGCGGGCGGTCCCTTGGCGGTGTTCCAGTCCATCCCGTAAAGGGGCATCCCGAGGAGCACCTTGGCGGCCCCGAACTCGTGCGCGCCGAACTGCGCCACCGCGCGGACCCAGCCGACCGGGGCGATGGCACCGGGGTCTTTGCCATTCTGGTAGTGATAGTCATACGCCATCAGGACGACGAGATCGACGTGCGGGGCGAGGGCGGCGTAATCGTAGACCCCGCCCCAACCGGTCTGCACGTCGCTCGCCTTGGCAGCGACGGCCATCGTCGTCAGCTTCCCGAGCGGGGCCAGGCGCTCGTGCAGGCGGCGCATGAAGTCGGCGAGGAGCGCGCGATCGGTCGGGTTCAGCCCCTCGAAGTCGATCTGGATGCCGTCATAGTCCTTGCTGGTGACCAGCCCGGCGATCACCGACACCAGCCGGTCTTGCTCCGCCGCCGTATCGAGCAGCGCGTGGAAGGCATCGTGCTGCACGCTCGTGCTGAGCATCGGCAGGATCTTGACCCCATTGGCGCGCAGGAACGCGGTCGTGGTCGGCTGCTCGTTGCGCGTGTCGATCGTGCCGTCCGGCTTCAGCGAGTAATAATACGGCGAGACGTGGCTCAGGCTGGCGATGTTCGCTTTCAAGCTCGCCAGCGAATCGGCGCTGTAGGTGACGTAGTAGCCCCAACGGATCGGGCTGGCGGCCTGTGCGGCGGGAACCCCGTGCAGAATGGGCAGCCCCCCACCCGCGATCAGCAGCGCGAGCACGCCCAAGAACAGACGGCGGATGGCACGCGCGCGCATGATGACCCCTCGCTTTTCACGCTGCTTTCCCGCCCTGTAGAACGGTGCAGTGGCGTGCCCGGTTTCCCCGAAACCACCGTCCCGAGGGGCGAATCGCCCTGTCCCTGCGATCGCGCGCCGTACATACATCGTCATCACCTCCATCGCCGCCGGCCGGGACGCGCCCCCCGCTCATTAGATCGGACCCGCCGTGAGGGTGCGGTAGTGCCAATTGCCAGCGGAAACCGGATCGCCCGCCGGATCGGCGCTGTTGCCGACACGGCGGGCGACGGGTGCGGCGGGTCGAGCGGTCCCCCTACCGCCCGTGCGGCGAAACCGGGGGGCCGAGAGCGGGCCGGGGCCGACGAGACATTCGGCAGGAAGAGTGGTGCGAGCCGGGAGACAACCCCGGCCCGCACCACTCGCCGCCGCTCTATCCTGAGCGGCACCGCTCAGACGAGCGGTTCACTACCCCACGTCCAACGGGCATTCGCGTAGAAGTTCCAGGCGGTCGCGAGCGCGATGCCGACAAGGTTCGCCACGGCGTAGTGCATCCCCTGTGCGACGAGGATGTTGGCGACGATCAAGTTCACCACCATGCCGATCAGCGAAATGATGACGAACTGGATCAGGCGCCGCGACTGGATCCCGCTCGTCTTGAAGGTCCAGAAGTTATTCCACATGAAATTATTCAGAATCGCGAGGGTGATCGCCACGACCATCGAGCGCGTCAGCGCGAAGCCGAGTTCGTCGTGGAGCAGGTAGAGGGTGAGGGAGTTCACCAGCACCCCGCTCCCGCCAACCAGTCCGAAGCGAACGAAACGCAGCACCTCGGGGGAGACCAGGCGCAGCAGCGGCGCGGGGAAACGATCCTCGGCGCGCGCGCGCCAGTCTCTAGTGCCGGGTGTATCCATCAACATCCTATCTTTCAATCCAGCCAAAACCCGGCGGGGCGTCGCTACGCCGCCGGTAGGCGCGGCTAACCTCCATCGCATGAGGGCGTGTGTACAACGATGCCCCGGTGGCAAAGGTTCCCGCAGGGGAAGCGCGCCAGGGAGTAAAACAGCTGCCTCCCAGCAAAGCAAGGGCGCGCGACATCCCGCCCCTACGCAAGAGATATACCCTGACAGCGGCTCACGTTACCGTCGGCTCGTCAGCGAGCCTTGCGAGCGCCGTCACATCACGCCGCGCCCCGCCGGTGAAGAGGGCCGCGCGCAGGGTGCCTTCGCGCGCGAAGCCCCGCGCGGCGAGCGCCGCAAGCCCGCACTCGTCGTCGGGCCAGGTCCAGGCGGAGAGGCGGGCCAGGCCGAGATGATCGTCCGCCCAGGTGAGTACCGCGCCGAGGAGCGCGGCGGTCAGCGCCGCATCGGGCGCGAGGAGGAAATCGAGGTGTGCGGTGTGGCGCGCGGCGGGCGCGCTGCCGGGCAGCACCCGCGCGACGGCCACGATCGCGCCCTCCCGCACGAGCCCCAGCCACAGCGCCGCATCCCCACCGAGTTCCGCCGCGAGCGCCGCTTCACGCAGATAGGGCAGTCCCGCGAGGAGCGCGGAGGGCCAATCGCCCTGCGCGGCGACCGCACGCACGGCGGCGGCATCGTCCGGGCCGAGGACGCGCGCCGCCAGCGCGGGCGCGGGGGTGTCACGCCCGGCGACCGCAGGAGCCGCACGCCGCGCTCGCGGCGGCAAGGTGACGACCGCACCGACCGGGGCTGCCACCGGTGCCGACAGGGTGACGGGATGATAGCCGTTGCCCGCCGCGCGATCCGCGCCAGCACCGACGATCGCGAGGGCGGGGCCAGGGCGCGCGGTGGCGACGGCGGCCAGCGTATCAAGCCGTGGCGCGCGATTCGCCAGCAGATAGCCGGCCATGATGATCGCCACACCGGGGGCCATCGCGACGAAGAGGAAAGCGGTATCGCCCATGAGGCGAATCAGCGAACTGCCGCTCGCCACGACGAGCGTCCCGATAGCGATCAGCAATGCACCGAAGGCCCGCTCGCGCGGCATCCCGCGCCGCAGACCGACCGACACGGAGTAGAGCGCCCCGCCGACAACCACGGTCGCGCCGAAGATATTCGCCACGATCGCCAGGAACTTTGTCGGTGTCCCCGCCGTCTGGAGGGCGTACCAGGCCTCGCCGAGACGCGCCGGATCGACCGCCGTGTTGAAGACCGAGGCGAAAGTGAACGCGGTGACGATCATCATCGCCCCCGGCCCCCAGCGGTCGAGGCGCGTGCCGAGGAGCAGATAGAGCGAGCCGAAGCCGAGGAACGCCGTGGTGAGGATCGCGCCGGAAGCGTAGAAGAGCCGGACGAGCAGGGGCGTCCAGCCGACCAGATAGCCGACGGTCGCCGCGCCGGCCCCGAGCGCGAAGAAGCCGAAGGCGATCGCCCAACTCAACTCGTAGGCGCGGTGGCGCGCGACGTAGCGCCGCGTCGCCAGGATGGCGCAGGCGAGGCTGATCAGTGTGGCGAGTGAAGGAAACGCGACCATCTGGACCCCTGACGGGCATAGCAATAGTGAAAGGGACCGGCCCCACCGTACAGTATACCCAGCCCGGCAAGATCGGACGCACCGGAGCCGGATTTGGCGCGCTGTCACCCCGGGGGCTGCACAGCGCGCGCGCGCTGTGCGATAATTGGCGGACGCGCCGCGCTGCGGCGTGTCGTATCGTGTTCTCTACGCTCGAATCTTCGGGCGCGCGGCCAATGGAATCGAGCGTGAGGCGAGGAGGGACGAGACCCAATGCAGGTTGATCAGCAGCCGGGCGAAAGTTTCGAGGCGATGCTGCGCCGCTTCGGGCGCACCATCATCAAGTCGGGCATTTTGGGCGAGGCGAAGCGCAAGCGCCACTACCTCTCCAAGGGTGAGGCCGCCCGCGCCAAGGTGAAGGCCAGCGAGCGCAAGAAGCGCCGCAAGGCCGCGCGTGAGGCCCAGCGCGCCGCAGCGACTCGCTAAGTCGGTCCAGGGGGCAGGAGGCGTCATGCCGACGATTTTCCTCTCCTTGCGCGGCGATGGCGCGCCGCGCGTGCTGGAGAGCTTCCGTCGAGCGCTCGGCGAGGAAGCCACGACGCTGATCGTGGTGCCCACAAACGATGAGAGCGGCTATCACGGCAGTGCCGAGGTAACCGACGTAGCTGTTGCGCGCGAGGCGTTCGCGCTCGCACGCAAACCGTATCCGACGCTTAAAGCCTTCCTCGGAGGGGGCGATGGCGGCGATCATCCTATGCACGTCGCCGCGCCCACGGGGCGTCCGCGTGGCGGGGAGCGCCCGGCGGGCGAAGGGCGGCGGCGTTCCGATGAGGGGCGTCCGCGCAGCCAAGAACGCGCCACCGAGAAAGCCCCGTCCGGCGAGGAGCAGGAGCGGAGCCGCCGTTCGGGCTCGCGCGGGCGTGGACGCGGGCAATCGCGTCCGGCATCCTCGGAAGGCTGAGGCTTCGCAGTACGCCAAGAAACGACCGGGCCGGGGAACATTCCCCGGCCCGGTCGTTTTGCGCCCGCTCGTTTTGTGCCGCTACGCTGCTGCGCCGTTACTCCGCGCCATTCAGGTAGCGGAGCGTCACCGCCGTGACCGCCGCCACCCCGACCGGCAATGCGCCCTCGTCGTCGATGTCGAAGCGCGGGTGGTGATGGCCGTAGGTCAGCCCTCGCTCCTCGTTGCGCGAGCCGATGCGGAAGAAGCAGCCTGGCGCGGCTTGCAGAAAGTACGCCATATCCTCCGCGCCCATCCCCATCTCCCGCTCGTGGACCTTGTCCGCCCCGATCAACTCCTGCACCACCTCGCGCACCAGGTCGGTTATCGCCGCGTCGTTGACCAGCACCGGGTAGCCGAAGGTGTACTCTACCTCGGCGCTGCCGCGCATCGCCGCCGTGATCCCCTTCGTCAGCGCCGGGATCCGCTCGGAGAGCTGCCCTCGCGTCTCCTCGTCGCTGGTGCGGATGGTGACGCGCAGTTCGCACTCCTCGGGGATGATGTTGGAGACGGTCCCGGCGTGCAACGCCCCGACCGTGACCACCGCCGAACGGAGCGGATTGATCTCCCGGCTGACGAGCGTCTGGAGCGCGGTGATACACTGCGCGGCGATCAGGATCGGGTCCACCGCCATCTGCGGGCGCGCGGCGTGGCCCCCTAACCCCTTGATCGTGATGGTCGCTTCATCGACGGCGGCGTTGGCCGACCCCGCGCCGACCCCGATCGTCCCCACCGGCAGATCCTGGGCGATGTGGACGCCGAAGGCCGCGTCCACATGGGGATGCTCCATCACCCCGGCGGCGATCATCGGCTCCGCCCCACCGACCGATTCCTCCGCCGGTTGGAAGGCGAACTTAACCGTGCCGTGAAGATCGTCGCGTCGCTCGCTGAGGAGCCGCGCCACGCCGAGGAGCATCGCGGTGTGCGCGTCGTGGCCGCACGCATGCATCACGCCCGGATTCTGCGACTTGTAGGGCACGTCGTTCAGCTCCTCGATCGGCAACGCATCCATGTCGGCGCGCAGCAGCACGGTCTTGCCGGGATGCGCGCCGTGCAACAGGCCGAGCACCCCGGTATTGGCGATGCCGACCGTCGTCGCGATGCCGAGGTCGCGCAGCTTCTCGGCGACGAAACGCGCGGTATTCTCCTCCTGCATCCCCAACTCGGGGTGCTGGTGCAGATAGCGGCGGTCGGCCACCACCGTCGGGCCGATCTCCCACGCCGCATCGAAGAGCGAGATCTTCGCGGTCACGTCTAGCCCTCCTTTATTGCCCACGTCCGCCTGTCGCGGGCGCGGGCATGATACCAGTAACCGTGGGGCAATCGCCGGGCATCAGGAAAAAGTGCGGTGAGTAGACAGGGCTTTGGTGACGGTAACGGTGGTCGGCGCCCGGGAGTCAGGAGACAGGAGACAGGTTGCAGGGGCGGCGGGGCATGGCGTAGGCTGTGTTTGTACGGACAGGGCGCGTGGTCGCACGGCCCGCAGGGCGCATGAGACGAAGCGAGGTTCGATGCGGAAGCGAATGGCGATCGTGGTGGGGCTCCTGGCCTGCCTGACGGCGTGCGGCGGGAGCGCTCCGGCGACGAGCAACACCGCGCCCGGTGGCGCGGTGTTGCCGACGAGCGAGGGCAACGCCCTCCCCACCTTCGAGATATTGGGCGGCACCCCCGCAGGGGCGACGAAGAGCCCGACGGTCGGCGCGGCGATCCCCCCACCGACCGGCACCCTCACCACACGCAGCGTCGCCGCGACCCGTACCGCCACGACCGGGGCGAACCCGGTAGCGAGCGGGACGCCGGGCGTGCTGCCAGCCGCCGCGCGGGTCACATTCGCCAAGGCTCCGTGGACCCAGGGCGAGCGCACCGCTTATGTCGTGACGACGACGAGCGACGGGCAAGCGGCGGGCAATGCGATGTATACGATCGGCGGCGAGTTCGAGGCGGCGACGGTCAGCGCCAACCTGACGGTCGGGAGCACGCAGGATCGCTTCCAACTCGGCTTCAATGGCACCACCTTCGCCCCGACCAGCGAGGTGCGCTCGATCGTCACGGCGCAGGGGACGATCGACATCCAGTCCGAGTTCCACTCCGGCGGCGCGACCGTCCAGGTGATCGACCGGAACGGCACGACGCGCAATCAGCTCACCCTCCAGGATCCCTATTACATGAACGATCAATACCTGATCATCCTGCGTGCCCTCCCCTTCGCACAGGGGTATCAGGGGGCACTCGCGGTCGTCCCCTCGCAGGGGAATCCCGCCGCCATCAACACCGTCGTGACGGTGACCGGCCAGGAGCAGATCACGACTCCGGCGGGCGCCTTCACCTGCTGGAAAGTCGTGGCGCAGTACGAAGGGGTGGAAGCGACACAGACCCTCTGGTTCAGCGCCGACGATAAGCACTATCTGGTCCGCTACGACACCGGGCGCTACACCTACGCCCTCAGCGAGAAGCACTGAGCGAGCCGCAACGGCGACACAACAGCATGCGGGCTGCCGAACTCATCGGCAGCCCGCTCTTCGAGGGAAGCTTCCGAGGGAGCTACAAGAACCTCACCCGGCGAACTCCGGCGACCAGGGTCCATTCGCGCGGCAGAAGGCGACCGTCTCGCGCAGGCGCGCACGGATCTCGTTGTCGTCGCCCGCTTCGAGCGCATCCGGCACCAGCTCGACGGTGATCACCCGCGCGTATCCCGCCTCCGTGAGGGCCAGGAGGAAGAGATCGAGCGGGAGTTCGCCCCGTCCCGGCACCCGATGCTCGCGCCCGTCGGCGAAGTCGGAGAGGTGAATGTGCCGCACCTCGTCGCGTAGCGCCTCGAATGCGGTGAGGATATCGACGCCCGCCGTGGCGAAGTGCGCGGTATCGAGGGTGACACCGGGAAATTTGGCGACCCGATCGATCGTGTGCGTGTGGTATTTCGGTTTCTTGTTGACCAGCGCCAGCGGCATATTCTCGATGCCGAGGATCGGCCCACCGGGCGTATGCCATTCCGCGTAGTGCTTGATCAGCAGATTCGTGTAATCGGTGCCGTTGGCGAGTTCCGGGTGCGCCACGACCGCCTGCGCGCCAACCTCACCCCCGAGCGCGAGCGCGCTGCGGATGCAGGCCGGGTAATCGTCGCCGAATCCGGCGATCGGGCGGAACGGTGTGTGCAACGCGGCGACCGGCAGGCCGGTGGCTGCGGCCAAGGTGCGGAGGTAGGTCGGTTGGCGGCTGTCCCAGCGACTATCGATCATGACCTCGACCGCGTCGAAGCCCGCCTCCGCCGCGAACTCCCAGGCTCGATTGAGGCCGTAGTTGTACAAGGAACCGGTGGAGAGCGCCAGGGTGGGCAGGGGTCGCGGCGTCGCCGCTTCAGTCCGTTCAGGATCGCCAGTCAACACCTCGGTCTGCTCGTCGCCGCCCATGCCCGCCGCTCACCCCTCTCCGCGTCGCTCATTCCCGCAGCAGGAAGTATACGTCGGCCACATTGGTGCGCGTCGGGCCGGTGACGACGAGCCCGCCGACCGCGCGGAAATAGGTTGCGCTGTCGTTGCGCGCCAGGGAGTCGGCGGCGGCGAGGCCGAGCGCGCGACCCCGCGCGACGGTCGCCCCGGTGGCGAAGGCACCCGCCGCCCCGGTCGGGCCATCGTCGCCATCGGTGCTGAGGGAGGCGAGCGCGCAGCCGGGCGTGCCATCGAAGAGGAGGGCCGCCGCCAGCGCGAGTTCGGTGTTTCGACCGCCCACGCCATCCCCGCGCACCGTCACGGTTGTCTCGCCGCCACCGATCAGGCAGTGCCGCTCTCCGGCGGGCAACGCCAGCAGGCGCGCGACGAGCCCCTTCGCCACCTCGCGCGCCTCGCCCTCGATCGTCAGATCGATGATCGCGGGCCGCCAGCCGAGCGCGGCGGCGTGGGCGGCGGCGGCTTCGGCGGCGCGCGGCAGATTGGCGATCGTCGCCGCGCTGACGTGCGCGAAGAGCGGATCGTCCGGTTGCGGCGTCTCCGGGATCGCCCCGCTCAGCCCTGCGTGCAGATGCGCGACGACCGCTGCCGGGAGCTGGCCGAGCAGGCCACGGCGATCCACGACCGCCCAGGCGTCCGCGAAGGTGGTGGTATCGCCGGTGCAGGGGCCGGAGGCGATCACGTCCAGCGGGTCGCCGAGGACATCGGAGATCACCAGGGCGACCACCCGGGCCGGGGCGGCGGCGCGCGCCAATCCGCCCCCCTTCAGCGTCTCCAGGTGTTTCCGCACGGCGTTCAACTCGTTGATGTTCGCGCCCGCCGCCAGCAGCAGGCCGGTCGTGGCGCGCAGATCGGCGAGGGTGAGGGGCGGTGCCGGGGCGGTGAGCAGGGCGGAGCCGCCGCCGGAGATCAGGCAGAGGACGAGATCGGTGGGGCGTAGATCGTGGAGCAGGGCGCGCAACTCGCCGGTCGCGGCCAGCCCGGCCTCGTCCGGCGTCGGGTGCCCCCCCTCGCGCAACGGTATCCGGCGCGTGGCCCCGCCGTGACCGTGCTTCGTCAACGCCAGCCCGGCGGTGATGTGGTCACCGAGGATCGCTTCGGCCTCCGCCGCCATCGCCCCGGCGGCCTTGCCGACCGCCACGACGATGATCCGGTCGAGGTCCGCCAGCGGTCGCACGAGGCCGACGGCGGGGATCGTCAGAACACCGGCCTCGATGTGCAGCGCGCGCGCGACCGCCGCGCGCACATCAACCGCCGCGAGCGCCGCCGCGAAGAGGGTCTCGGTTATCGCCCGGGCCGCGTCGAACTCCATCACCCTCTCGCGCCACGCAGCCGCCTCACACGGCCACGGCCTCTCACGCCAGTGGCCGATCCGCCGCGACTTCCGCGCGGAGGATCGCCAACGTCTCTTCCAATTCGACGGGTAGCGACGCGGTGAAATCGTGCCACTCGCCATTCGGCAGGGTGAGGCCCAATCCGGCGGCGTGGAGGAATTGGCGACCGAGCGGCAGACGCGCCGCCACACGCGGCTCGCCGTAGACGACATCGCCGGTGACCGGGTGCCCGATAAAGGCGAGATGCACGCGAATCTGGTGCGTCCGCCCCGTCTCGATCCGCACATCGGCCAGCGTATACCCGACGAAGCGGTCCCGTACCGCGAAGTGGCTGATCGCCGAGCGCCCCTCGCGGATCGCGGCCATCCGTTGCCGCGCGCGCGGATCGCGTCCGATCGGCACATCGATCGTCCCCTCATCGGGTTCGATCTCGCCATCGACCAGCGCGATATAGCGCTTAACCGTCCGCCGCTCCTGGAACTGCGCCGCGAGGAGCGCGAGCGCCCGCTCGTGCTTGGCAACGATCAAGAGGCCGGAGGTGTCCTTGTCGAGGCGATGCACGATACCGGGACGGATCGAGCCATTGATATGAACCTCGGGCGCATGCGCCAGCACCGCATTGACGACCGTGCCATGCTCGTGGCCCGGCGCGGGGTGCGTGACCATCCCGGCGGGCTTATCGATCACCAGCACGTCGGCGTCCTCGTAGACGATCGTCAGGGGGATCGCCTCGGGCTCCGGGTCGATCGGGGTGGGTGGCGGGATCAGGACCGCGAGCGTCTCGCCAGCATGGACCCGGTAGCTCGCTTTGCGGGTGCGCCCATCGACCGCGACGTAGCCATCATCGATCAGCGACTGTACGTAGGAGCGGCTGATCTCGGACAAGCGCTCGGCGAGGAGGCGGTCGAGGCGCTGCCCCTCTTCAGGGGCATCCACCACGAATGTCTCGCGGCGCGATTCGTCATCCTCCGACCACAAGGCATCGGCGGCGGGGAGCTCCGATGCTGTCATCACTGCATGTTCTGGCGGTGCTGCTGATCTTCGATCTCCTGATCGTCGATGCAGAGGATCACGAACGGGAGTGCTTCGAGACGCTCCGGGGCGATCGCCTTGCCGCAGCGCTCACAGATCCCGTACTTCCCCGCATCGAGGCGTGCCAGCGCCCGATCGATGTCGCGCTGGCGCTCTTCCAGCATGTTCATCAGCGCCATGTTACGCTGCTGTTCCATCACATCGGTCGCGTTATCCGCGTCGTGGTTGCCGAAGCTCCCTTCGACCTGCTGATCCTCGCCGAGGATCGCCACCTCGTTGCCGAGATTCTCGATCTCGGTCTGCACGCTGGCGTGCTCCTGTTCCAGGCGCTCGCGATACGTTTGCTGCAATTTGGCCGAGAGGGCCATGTCTGTTCCTTTCTGCTGCGCCGGGGTGGCCGCTAACGCTACTTTGTCGCATCCGGGCGCGATACTATAGCATACTGCTGACGAAAACGATGACGAGGCACCGTCAAGGTGCGACCACATCACGCAATTCACAGGCCATAGAGGCGGGCCTTCCATACAATGCAGTGGCATAAGCAGCGGCGATAGCGGGGGGGCCATGCGAGGGGGACAGGGATGCGGATCGTAATCGCCGGGGGTGGCACCGGCGGCCACGTCACGCCGGCGCTCGCCACGATCGCGGCGCTGCGCGCGCGGGGTGTGGCCCCGCTCGAACTCCTCTGGATCGGGTCGAGCGGCGGGATCGAGGGGCGCATGGCCGCCGAGCGAGGGATCCCCTTCCGCGCGATCCAGGCCGGGAAGCTGCGGCGCTACCTCTCGATCGAGAACCTGATCGACTTCGGGCGTATCCCGGTCGGCACGGCGCAGGCGCTGGCGATCCTCCGCCGTTTCCGCCCCGAGGTCATCTTCAGCACCGGCGGGTTCGTCAGCGTCCCGACCGTTGCGGCGGGGTGGGCGCTGCGCCGCCCGGTCCTGACCCACGAACAGACGGCGCAATTCGGGCTCGCCAACCGGATCAACCTCCGTTTCGCCACGGTTGTCGCCCTCCCCTACGAGTCATCGCGCGCCTTCGTGCCGCCGACGGCGAAGCGCGTGGTCGTCACCGGCAACCCGGTGCGCGACGAAATCCTGCGCGGTGACCCCGCCGAAGGGGCGCGGCTCCTCGATCTCGATCCGGCGCTGCCGACCATCTACATCACCGGTGGGGCGCTGGGGGCACAGGCGATCAACGAGGCGGTCGCGGCGATCCTCCCCGAACTCCTCGCGCGCTATCAGGTCATCCACTCGCGCGGCACCCAACCGGTCGCGCCGACGCTGGCCGATCTCAGGGCGCGGGTCGCCGCGCTCCCGGCGGAGGCACGGGCACGCTACGTGGTACGGGAGTTCATCGGGCCGGAGTTGCCGCACATCTACGCCCTGGCCGCGCTGGTCGTCGGGCGGGCGGGGGCGGGGACGGTCGCCGAGCTGGCGGCGCTCGGCAAGCCCGCCATCCTGATCCCCCTGCCCGGCACCGGCGGCGACGAGCAGACGAAGAATGCCCGCCTCCTCGCCGACGCTGGCGGTGCCATCCTGCTGCCGGAGACCGCCCTGACGCCGGCGCGGCTGCTGGCGGAGATCACGGCGCTGCTCGCGCCGGACAATCGCGCGGCGCTGACGCTGATGGGTGCCGCCGCGCGCACGCAAGCGCCGGTCGATGCGGCGGGGCACCTGGCGGACGAATTGCTCCGCCTCACGACGCGCCAGGGCTGAAACGAAACCGCCCCGCGCGACAGGCGTCGCGCGGGGCGATTGACGGCGTTTGCTGCGGTTACGGGCGGGGCGGCGAAGCGGACGGTTTCACGCCGCCATTCGACCCCTTCTCGCCGCTCGTGGTCGGCGTGGGAGACGGGGCGGGCGGGGCAGTCGGCGTCGGGCTTGGCCGCGGCTGCGGCGTCGGGCTCGCCGGGACCGGGGTCCGGGTCGGCGTGGCGCTCGGCACGGGCGTCGTTGTCACGGTCGGCGTGGTGCTCGATACCGGCGTCACGGTCACGCCTAGCACCGGCGTGGCGGTAGTCGTCCCGATCGACGGCGGTGTGCCGGTGGTCGCCGTCTGGGTGACGCTCGGCGTGATCGTCACCGTCGCTGTCGCTGTCGCCCCGACCGTCGCGGTCACGGTCGGCGTGACACTCGCCACCGGGGTGCTCGTCTCGGCGGGCGGCAGCACGGTCGGCACCGGCGTCACGGTCGTCGTCTTACTCGGCGGCGCGGCGGGGATGATCGGCACGGCGGTCGGCGCGACCGTCGGCGAGGTCGTGACCGTCGGCGTCTGCCCCGGCGCGGCGGGCGGGGTGGCGGTCGCCACCGCCGGAGCCTGGTAGGCGGGCGCAGCCGAGGGGAGCGCTGCGGTCGCGGGCGACGCCGTCGCCGCCACCGTCGGCACCGATACAACCGGTGTCGGCGTCGGGACGGTCACCGCCGCGACGGGCTGTGTCGGGGTCGCCGTCGCGGGCGCAGAGACGGTCCCGCGTGGTGCCGGGGCATCGGCGACGATCGTCGGCTCGGCAACACGCGGTGTCGGCGTTGCGACGGGCGTCGGATTGCTCGCCGCGATCGGAGACTGCGGCGTCGGGCTCGCGGCGATGATCGGCGCAGGCGCGGTCGCGGTCGCCGCCGGAGCCTGCGGCGCGGTTTCGGGGGCCGACTGCGGGGTAGCAGTCGGCGGCACGCCGTTCGCTGGCGGCGTGGCGACCGGTGGCACGCCGGTCGGCGGTTGCGTGGCGACCGGCGGCGCACCATTCGTCGGTTGCGTGGCGACCGGCGTAGGCTGCGCGCCATTCGGCGTATTCGCGGTAGCACCCGGCGTCGGCGTGGCGGCACCGCTGCCAGACGACGAGGTTGACGGCGCGACCGTATCAGATGCGGCGGCACCGATCGCCGCGCCCGCGCCGGACGCGGCGTTGTTCGTCGGGGGGACATCGCCCGTCGGGGCGTCCCCACCGACGGCTGTCGCGCCCGGATTACCGAGCGCTCTACCGATCACCCCCGCCGGATCGCCGGTCATGCCGCCCTGCGCCGTGACCGCGCGACCGGGGCTGTTCGCCGCTGCCCCTGCAACGAGGCTCGCCAGCGCATCGAGCGTGGTCGGATCGGTGACGGTGGTCGGCTGACTCGCGGCGGGTGTCGTCGGGCGTTGCGCCGTCGTTATAGCGGCGACACCGCGTGACACGGCGCTATCGAGCGCGCCGCTGTTGATGAGTTGGCTCGCCGCCACCTGGCTCGGCAGGCCCGGAACGATGATCGTCGTGGGGGCCGGCCCGGTGATGCCCGCGCCACTCGGTGCGGGACGGTTACTCAGGCTGAGCCAGCCGAGCAGGGCCGAACCACCGAGCGTGAGGGACGCCAGCACGGCGGCTCCGACACGCGGGAAGGTCAGGGGGGGCAGCCAGGCCCGCTCCGACTTCGCTACCTCGCGGGTCGGCAGCGCCACGAGCACCGCCTTGTTGAACGCCTGATAGGCGGCGAGCGTCTGCCAGCAGGTTTCGCAGCCGCGCAGGTGGTCTTGCACCGTCCGCTGCTCCGCTGGGGTGAGTTCGTTGTCGAGCAACGCCGAGATGAGTGCGTCGATCTGCTGGCAGTTCATCGCACCCTCTCCACCGACCCATCAGCGGTCGCCAGCCGTCGCGCATCCGCGAGGCGTTTGAACATCTGGCGCGCGCCGTGCAGATAATCCCGCACCGCCTCGCGCGAAAGACCGAGCATCTCCCCCGCCTGCGCGTAGGTGTAGCCATGTTCGAGGCAGAGCACCAAGCTCGCCCGTTGCTCGGCAGGCAGATCGGCGAGGACGATCCGTGCCAGCGTCTCGTCGCGCCGGGCATCGCCATGCGCGAGCAACTCGGTCGGGAGCGGTCGGGTCGGCTCAACGACCAGCGCGTCGAGAGCCGCGTCTCGCCCCGGTGTAGGGGTCACCACCGGCACCTGACTGATCAGGCGATCGAGTTCGCCGATGACACCGCCAGCCCCGCGCCGCTGTAACGCCCCTTCGGTCAACAGCCAATCGGCCATCCGCGCTTCCAACCGTTGTCGCCGGGCAGCGGGGAGTGTCCCGAACGCGACCTCCTGGATCAGCGCGTGGGCGAAGCGATAGGTGACCTCCGCGCCATCGCGCCAGCGTACGACAAGGCGGCGGCGCGTCAATTCCCGCAGCGCGGCGTCGAGCAAACCCGGCTCGCGCAGCGTCACTTCGGTGAGCATCGCCAGCGCACGATACGCAAATTGCTGGCCCAGCACCGCAGCGGCGAGCAAGACCTCCCGCGCGGTGGCTGGCAAGGTGGCGATCCGCGCGCGGATCGCCGTCTGGAGGGTCACGGGCAGCAGTGCCGGATCGTCCAGTGCCGCCTCGACCGTCGCCAGCGTGGCCTGCTCCAGCAAGAGCGGGTTGCCATGCCCGCCCACGGCCAATGCCTCCACGATCACCGGGTCGAGCGGGCCGACGGCGATATTGCGGATCAGCTGGCGGCTGTCGGGGTGCGAGAGCGCGCCGAGGTAGAGCTGCGACTGACGCGGCACGTCCGGCCACTCGTGCGACCAATCGGCGTGATGGGTATAGACCACCAGCGCCGCACCGCCCAGCAAACGCGGCAACAGATTATCGAGGATCCGCAAGCTCGCCGCGTCGGCCCACTCCAGATCTTCGAGGACGAGGATCAACGGGGCGGTGCCGATGACACGCTGCAACGCCCCCGCCACCGTCTCGGCGAGCGGCAGGGCGACGAGCGCGGCGCGGTCCTGCGTATCGCGGACCTCGCGCGCGAGGGCGAGCAGCGCCCAGCGCTCCTGCACCGGGGCACCATCGGCCAGCGCGATCAGCGCCGTGGTGAGTTGCGCGCACACATCGCCCGCAGTCCCGGCCTCGGCCCAGGGGGCGAGCAGCCCCGCGAGCAGGTGGAGGGGCTGATAGGTGGCATAGGAATGGGCCTGACCGATCAGCCAACAGCCGTCGGGGGCTTCTTCATCGATCGTCGTACTCAGCTCGCGGATCAGGCGCGACCGCCCCGAGCCATTCTCGCCGACAAGGGAGATGAGATGGCCCTGCCCACCGTGTGCCGCGCGCCAGGTCGTTCGCAAGCGCCGCATGGCATGATCGTGATCGACCAGCGCCGCTTCCTGATAGCCTTGCGCCGCGCCGATGGTCGGCAAGGTATCCGGTCGCAGCACAGCGCTACCGAGGATCGGGCGAGGGCCGACGACCGCACCACAGTGTGGGCAGCGCGCTTTTCCGAACGAAATGTGTCTGGCGCAATGGGGGCAGTCCACGGATGCCTCCGACTACGGACTTGACCTCTTTCGCATCACGCAAGAGCCCCCGCTGGACCCCCGATGCACGATATTTCCTTACCCAAGCGTACCGGACAGATACGTGACAACGCAACGCTGTGGGCTGGTACGATGGTCCTAAATAGGTACTATTCCAAAGGGGACTAGTCCCGGTACGCTCGCGAGGGAACAGGCTCCTCGTCGCCGTCATCGAAGGCCGCAGCGGAACGAGAACGACCGCCCCCAGCATCGTCCCCGGCCCCGCGCCCGCCATCGCCGCCGAGGGCGTGCGCGATCGCCTCGCCGACGGTGCGCGCCGTCTTGATCAGCAGGCCATCGATCTTCGGCAGGCTGTCGCGGCGGTAGGCGGGGACGATCGCCCGACTGAAGCCGAGGCGCGCGGCCTCTTGCAGGCGGCGCGGCAGCTCCCCGACCGAGCGTAGCTCACCGGAAAGCCCGACCTCGCCGATCATCACCGTGTTCGCATCGATCGGGATGTCCCGGAATGACGAGGCGATCGCGCCGATCACCGCCAGATCGACCGCCGGTTCGTCCACCTTCAGGCCGCCGACGATGTTAACGAAGAGATCCTGCCCGCCGAGCGGCAGCCCCACCCGCTTGCCGAGGACGGCGGAGAGCATCTGCAAGCGCGTCGCGTCGACCCCGTTGGCGGCGCGGCGCGGCATCGGGTTCTGCGTCACCGACGTCAGCGCCTGCACCTCCACCAGCAGGGGGCGCGTCCCCTCCATCGTCACCGCGACGGTCGAGCCCGCGACACTCTCGGCGCGCTCCTGCAAGAACGCCTCCGAGGGGTTGGATACCTCGCGCATCCCGCTATCTCGCATCTCGAAGATGCCGACCTCATTGGTAGAGCCGAAGCGGTTCTTGACCGCGCGCAAGATCCGATACTGCCCGAAGCGGTCTCCTTCCAGGTAGAGGACCGCGTCGACCATGTGTTCCAGCACACGCGGCCCGGCGATCGCCCCCTCTTTGGTGACGTGCCCGACGATCAGCACCGGCACCTGCGCCGGTTTGGCCCAGCGCATCAATCGCTCGGTGCAGCCGCGCACCTGACTGACACTCCCGGCGGCGGAAGAGACATCTTCCAGATAGACCGTCTGGATCGAGTCGATGATCAACAGGCCAGGCCGGGTCTCTTCGGCGGCGTCGAGGACGAGATCGAGGTTCGTTTCCGAGAGGACGGACAGCCCGGCGGTCGGCAGCTTCAACCGATCGAGGCGCATCTTCAACTGCTGCGCCGACTCCTCGGCGGAGACATAGAGCGCCCCGCCCGCAACCCCGGCCAGCCGCGCCGCCACGTCGGTGATCAGCGTGGAGTTGTGGACGATCAGATCGTTGGCGACGAAGTTGGCCGCGCCGGGGACCGTGAGATCGTAGACTGCCTCCTCGCCAGCGGGTACGACCCACTCGATCTCGTCCCAATAGATGTCGCCGTTGGCGAGCGCGTGCAGATGCGGCGAGGGGTAGGCCGTGGCGAGTGCGCCGACGAGCTTCCTGGTCAGCGGGCGCTCGTGGCGGCGGTTGTGGATCGTGATTCCGGCGCGCGCCGAGATCACCTTGAAGGAGACCCCCTCGGTGACCTCGCCGAGATGTTGCCAGAAGAACGGGCCAGTCGGCACCGTGTCGAAGTGGGTCGAGGTCAGCGTCGGCACCGGCATCTCGGCGATCCGCGCCCGCGCCTCCTGCCGACCCCAGATGCCGATCTCGGTCAGGAAGCGTTGCACCTCCGCCACGCCGAGCATCTGCAACTCGTAGGCGATGTACGGTGCGCCATTCACGGTCATCGGCTTGGTGCGAAGTTTCGCCACGAAGCCGAAGCGGAGGAGCAAATGCTGGATATCGTGCGCCAGGCGCTTGCTGATCGTGCTGTAGGACAATGCTGGCGTACCTTGTCCCGTGAGGTAGACCGACCCATCGCAACTGAACAGAATCTTGAGGAAGACCGCGAGTTGGGTGCGCGGCAGGCAGAAGATGGCATCGGGGACGGCCTTCGTCTTTGCCGTCGTGTACCGCAGCCCGGCCTCTTCCAGCATCCGGGCGATGCTCGTCGTCTGCTCGGCACGGTCGCGCGCATCTGCCGCGAGTGCGGCGAGTGGCACGCTAGCGACAGTCCCGAGGCGTTGCAACTCGGTCAGACTCGGCGCGGCGTCGCCGCGCCGCCAGGTATCGAGCTTGGTGGGGTTGACCTCGGCGGCCCTTGCCCATCCTTCCCAACTCAACTTTGTCTCATCGCGCACGCGGTGAAGCGCCGCCGCGAGTTCTTGTCGGGCTTGTTCGCGCGCGCCAACTGGCAAAACGAAGCGGTAGTCTTTCGCGCCGCCTGGTGCCTTCTCGTAGACGCGCAGGGCCAGCCCAAGGCGGGCGGCGATGCTGGCGAGATCCGCCGCAACCTCGGGCAGTGCGCTGGTAACCGTGATCTGGCTGTGTGCCGAACCATCGGACAATATGTAGGCCATCAGCCTGACCGAATCCTCGGCCAGTGCGTCGGTGCCGAAGAAGGGCAGGGAGCGCGGCGCGGCGATGCGCGTGCCGGGCGGGAGTTCACCGACCGATCGCCATCCATCCAGGGTGAACACGGGATGGCTCGGGGTGCAGCGGAGGGTGCGGCCCAGGCGGGTCGTCACCTCGACGATCGGGCGTACGCCCTGATCGTGGAACGCCGTAACCTCGCGCGGGCTGAGCGCGTGCGTTGCCTCGTCGAGTGATACCACCGGGTACGTCGTCCCCTGCCATGCGGCGATTGGGCGGAAGGCACCAGTGCTCGGATCGAGCACGCGCTCCGTCCCGGCCAGGCATTTCCCGACCCCCGGATCGCCGCCGATCAACACCAGCGACCCCGGCACCAACCCGCCCCCCACGACCCGGTTGAACTCGGCGATCGGGACGTGCAGCCGGGCATGGCCGCTGCTGCTCACGTCCGCGATCGGCGTCGGCTTGACCAGCGCCGGGCGACGCCCGCGCGATAGCGCCGACATCCCGCCGCCGGAACCGATGGCGACGGGACGCGCGAGTGCCGTCTCGGTCATCGTCTCCCACTCGTTGCACTGCGGGCAGCGACCGTGCCATTTCGCGCTGGTGAAACCACAATTACTGCATACATACTGGGAGGTCGCTTTGGGCATGTTGCTCCTTGTGCGTTAGCGGGTGTGCGGGGCCGATCCGGGACAGACGCCATCGTCGCGCCTGATGCGATCGATATAGATACGCTGAAAGGATCATTCGCGCGTCGTCAGCGCGTCGTACCGTTGCTCCAGGCCGAGTCCTGCGTCCAGGATGTGCCGCGCCGCCACCGCCTCGCCCCAGGCGAGCGTGGTCAGGAACGTGGCGGGGCTGACCAGTTGGCGGGCGACCGTCTCGAAGCGCGGCGCGAAGGGGTAGAGTTCGATGCGCGCCCAGTAGCGGACCTGATAGTAGCGATCCGGGCCTTCCGGACGCTGGGGGTCTTCGACGCGCTGACAGCCGAGATATTCGCAGGCGACGAGGCGGGCGCAGCCTTCTTCGCGCAGTTCGCGCTCCAACGTCGCCTCGAACGTCTCCCCCGGCTCGGGATGCCCGCCCGGCAATGTCCAGGCTTCATGGTCGCCCGTCACGAGGAGGATCTGACCAGCGGGCGTGAAGCAGAGCCCGAGCACCTGCGTCGTCGATCGCGGCTCGGGGCGAAACGGCGGCGCGAGCCACGTCACCGTCAGCGCCCGCCCGTCCCACGCGATCTGCTCGGTCAGCCCGTCATTCTCGTCAGCCATCCCCGCCCTACCGCTCCGCAGCGTCGGCACGCTCCCACAGGGGCTGCAATTCTCGATGCGATACCTACAATTATACCATCCGCCAGGCGGATAGCGCGCCATTCGTGTATACCATCCGCCAGGCAGATAGCGCGCCATTCGTGCGGCGAACCGTGGGGGCGAAACGGGCGAGGAGGGGCGTCAGCCGCCGTAGACGACGCCGACCACCACCGCGACGAGGAGGAGGATGAAGAGCGCCCCAAGGGCGGGGCGGGCGCGCGCGCGCCCGGTGGCGAGGAGGCCGAGGAAGAGGAAGACCGCCATCATCGCGAAGGGCAACGGCAACGCCTGGGCGGTCGCGCCGATCGCGGCGGCGACCGCGCCGAGCAGCGCGACGATCAGGGGCAGGAACCGCCCGATCGCGGTGAGATCGCGGCGGCGCGTCGCACGCATCGGCTCCACTCCGAGGCTACAAGGGTCCACAACGTCGAGCATAGGCGCGCGACCGTAGGCACGCGCGCCGCAGAGTATGGGCGGGCGTGGCGAGCGCGTCAAGGAACGCTCATCGCCGCTTCAGCGCCCTTCATCGCCTCTTTATGCTGCTCCGCTACACTCCCGATCAAGCGAAGACAACCGGGCCGGGCGGCTCGCACAACAGCGCCGAGCCCCCGCCCGCGCGACATAGACGACCGAACCCTCCTCTCCCGATCCCCTCCCAACGGGACGGCGACCGCGGTGCGGTCGCCGTCCCGTTTCACACATGCACTTGCACGGCTCGCGCCGGGCGTTCAGCGCGAGATCGTCTTGCGATCGGTGCCGTAATCGTACTCGTCGTGCCAGTTGACCCCCTCGGCGAAGCGGGTGGAGCGGAACGGCGTGAGATCGACGGTGGTCGCGCGCCCCTGCGTGACCCACTGCGCGAGGCACTTCCCGATCGCCGGGCTCGTCTTGAACGAGGTGCCGCTGTCGCCGGTCATGCAGAAGAGCCCGTCGTACTGTGGCAGTTTGTCGATGATCGGGCGCGAGTCGGGGCTGAACATCAGGATCCCGGCCCAGTTGCCGCGCATCGTGCTCTGCCGCATGGCGGGCACGCGCTGCTCCAGCGCGGCGCGACACTGCGCCACGTACTCGGCGCGCACCATCTCCGGGTAGGCGTCGGGGTCGGGGCTGCGCTTCACGCCCCCCTCGGAGCCGATCAGGGTGCAATTGCCATCGGTCGGGCGCATCCAGCTCTGGTTGATGTTGTCGATGTAGGTCAGGTGGCGCGGCGAGCGCTCCGCCGCCCAGCGGAAAACCACCACCTGCGCCTCGATCGGCACCAGGCCGAGATCGATGCCGAGCGGCGCGAAGAGGCTGTTCGCCCACGCCCCCGCCGCGACGACCACGACCGGGGCCACGATCGGCCCCGCCGAGGTCTCCACGCCGGTCACACGGTCCCCCTCGGTGAGGATGCGCGTCACGCGGGTGCCGAGTTTGAACTCGACCCCCCTGGCGGTCGCGGCGCGCGCGAACGAGAAGACGGTGGCGTTCGGGTCGGCGTAGCCGGAATCGGGCTCATACTCGACCACATCCACATCGCCGACGTAGAGGGATGGGTCGAGATCCTGCGCCGCCTCCGGGGAGATGATCTGCGCGTCCACACCGAGTTCGCGGTGCATCGCCACGCGCGCCTCCAGCCGCTCACGGTGCTCCGGCGCGGTGAAGGTCAGCAGGCCGATCTTCTGGAAGCCGCAGTCGCCGCCGACCAACTCCTGCCAGTTACAGCATTTTGCAGGGCTATTTAGCGATGCCGTAGCCGCAGTGGGCGAAGTACTGGCGGGCCTCGCGCGGCGTGACGGCGTCAAGCAGGCCACCGATAGCGGCCACCA
>JAABUH010001307.1_pt1 | contig 28796 bp, 33 predicted proteins | sample 5559121 | NCBI WGS metagenome assembly JAABUH01 (sample SAMN10711871, study PRJNA513364) | rock metagenome | isolation source: Antarctica rocks | place: Antarctica: Victoria Land, Battleship Promontory nord | collected 2015-12-28
ATCTGGAATTAACCTTGAGTGTACTCTGGGACATCACTGAGCGGTAGGACCTTGCGGCGAGAGATGTCTTCGCTCTGCAAGTAATCAACATTCTTCCTCTGGGAACTGACCTACTTCCTCGAGCTTGGCAGGGTGCTTGGTCTCGAAATGTTGATCCGTGAAGTTTGTCTTGCTCTGGATCTTCAATGGGTATATTCTCGCGTATGGGTATAGCATGAAGCTCCGTGAATATCACTGTCATGGGTACACCATCCTCACCGATGATCTAGGGGAACATTGGCACAGCTTAGCGTCGTCAACAACCATTTGATGATGTCATTGCACTCGTATGAAAAGCAAAACCCACAGTGAACATCGCATTTGGCGCGGCGTTTCTGGCGGGTGAAGTAAATCGAGTACCGCTGTGGATCCACTCAATAGTGTCCCGGTACTCTCCAGTGGCAAAAGTGCTTACCGGATGGTTCCACCACCCCGATCATGCGCTCTCCCGTCAACTTTGATCCAATCGGATCTATCGGTGGGCTCTCGCTGCTCACGAATCTTCGCGTTCTTCGATTTCTTTTAGAGCCTCGCTTTGGAGGGAGGGACCCTCCGGGCGAAGTCGCGCGCCATGTTATTGAAAGGCTTTGATCGGTCGAGTATCGGAAGTATGGAGTTTGCAACGCGGGGATGGGTAATGAGAGAGGTGTCAGAAATTCATAGGCAAAAGAAGTCTGAAGGCAGAACAAAATGGATGCAGACCCGATATCGTACAAAGCCTAGTGTCCATGTTGACATCTGGTATTATAAAGTGGCGATTCAAGATCACTTTTGCGACTCATTTAAAGGCGGTATGAGCCGTCTCACCAGTATGAATTATCGTATACAATGACAAGCTCGGTCTCGGAGTTTGAGGTGACAGATGGCTAAGATCGTAGCTCTGAGTCCGTCCCGAACGTGCTCCCATCTCGCCCCAGCTCAGAATGTCGCCTTTGATTTCTTTAAGCTGGCGTGTCCACCCGCGTAAGTGTGGCGGATGTTGTGGCGAATCTCGCCTTGTTCAGCGACCTCTCCGTCCCAACCGTATCAGGTATCTCCGTGCCGAGTCCACGCTCCTGCTTAAATGAGTTCATCTTCTTCTTCTCCAACTCCTCTCCCGCTTTCATGCTGACCTGCACATCAATACCGTAGCCAGCCTCGAGATGCTCTGCTCATATCAGCGTTATCCGCAGATGTGAAGAATGATGACATACCGGAGCAGACTTGTGGAAGATCGCTGACGGGCACGATGATTCGTCTCCCATCGTGTATCGCTCATCCTAAAGACCGGTCAAACAGCTACCTGGATAGAGAGTGGATATGCGCACGCTCTCCATGGGAAGCTCGTCCTTGGAGGGAAGACGGCCGACTGTGTATTCGAAATCGGTCTCGACGAAGATGGTGAACAATTCGTTGTTTGGTCCACCTCAACTAGCGACATCAGCCAAATATTCTGATCTTAAGCGCGACTGGGTGGCGATTCACCCTGGATCCTTGTAGTGAACGCCTGGAGAGGAGACACCGAGAACCCTCACGCCGCTTCCTGTCCAAGCCCCACTCCTCCTTCAGCTCCCGTTTGGCGGTCTCACTGAAGTTGAAGTTTCCGACAGCCTGAATTGAGAAAGCGAAAGAATACTAATTGCTCGCGTCGCCCTTGTCCGTCAAACCAGCGGAAGATTCTACGGGTCATGAGTGATGTCGTTGCGGATGATTAAGGTGACTGACCAAGCATCCAAGGATCCTTCTCTGGTGGAAAGAGGAGATGGGTCAGGAGACCGACTTTCCACTGACCGGTCGAGTCGAGGACCTTGAGGCAGACAGTAGAAGCTGCTCGTATATGAAACTCGATGAAATCGGTGGGTGCGAGGGAATTGGCAAACTCACAATGAGCTGGACAAGTGGAACCATTCGACTGACGGTTGGAACGATCCCACCTCATCTGACAACAAAGACGATCAATTTCGAATAATAGCAAGAGACAGTGAGTTTTGAAAAGCGCCCCCCGCTTGCCATCTTTGAACTAGAATTCAAGATCATCGACATATGACCATTTGGACTGGAAGGACTCGCTTGAAATCGACGGTCTTTGGGATCTCGGGGAGTGGATCGGCGTATCCCATGTTGCGATTGTGTGGTGTCGATGTACGAGGGATCAGTGTTGAGTGTGTTTGATGGAGTAGAGGTGGGAAGGACCGACGGATACGTTGTATATATGAAAAGCTAAAACGAGAAGCAACAAGAAGACCAAGCGTCTCCGTGCATAGTGGAAAAAGTCATGACGGGGAAGTGAAATCGTCGACTAACTGTCTTTGTCTCCTTGTGTCTCCTCTGTGGGTGGACAGGTGATGTAGAAAGGAAGAAGCTGGATTCGCCTCCTAGATGAGGACAGGTGCGCCACATCGACCGGAAGTCATCGGCAATTACTCAATTCAAGGTTGAACGTCTCCGAAACCCAGTCAGCTACTATACGTCTAAATCCTTGATCAGTCAGCCATGGACCCACCTCTGCCCTCCAAACAGCACGGGGCGCGGCCACCTTCGGATGATGGTTCGCTCGGAACACTTTCCACTGCTGGACCCATGACCCCATTCCATTCCCCTATCATCAACACCACCGCTCGATACCTGCCGCTCGACCCAAATCCGTACCCCGATGGTACTGTCGGCAACATCATACATTTCCCTGACCTCAGCGACGCGGGCGCCGACCTTGACAATATCCTGAACCGCGTCGATGAACTCCGATTGAGTGCGGACGACGATGGGTGTTCGGAAGGCGACCTGATGTCGGCCATCAGAAGCGTCATCACCAGCTATGTACGGCTGCGCAGGGCCCCGGGTTCAATCGTCGCTAGCAGCATGAACTTGGGCCAGATTTACGTCATCGATGGGACATCGTTGGAGGAGACTCGGGCTCAATGCGCGGTCAAATGTTGGTTGAGAGAGGCCAGGGCGATGTCGACGGCGTCGACGATATCTGTAGAGGATCGGGGCGGGTCACAGGTGGGAAGCAGGGTGGGACTGGGATCAGGCGACGGGCTGGACACGGGTGTGTCGCCTTCAGAAGGTGAGTTGCCCCGATACTCGTCGCCCAATCCTCGTCCCCATAAGACCATCTTCATCCTCACTCTTTCCTACTATCGGCTGAAGCTCTCCCCTTTGCAGTCTCCACCAGGACGACGGATCCAGGGAGGGAGAAAGAGGGCATCCGCGTTCCCGACCTCATGGCCATCCTTACCGTCGGTCTGAAACGTAGACGCTCACAAGATCCGCTTTCCCCCGACAAGAAGAAGAGATCCTCGACGAAAGCTCCCTCGCGTCAGGGAAACAAAGGCTCCAGACGAGCCTCGACCTTGACCCGGAGTCCTCCTAAGCTTGTCTCCAGCTCCTCGAATCCGATGGATCCTGGGGATCAACCCTTCGTCTCGACTGAGACCGCTCCCAGTCCTACTCCACAAACGATTTCGGACCAAGTCAACGTCGTCTATCGATGCTGCGGCTTGGTGATTGAAGTCAAGAAGGGCAAGGCTGGAGCGAATGCTCAGCCCCAGGGATCGCTCCGGGAATCGCTCGCCCAGACAATCATGTATACTCTCACCCTTCAGGAACAGTGCGGAACCTGGCTTGGAATGGCCATGACCAACCAAACTTTCTGCAGGCTTATCGTTATCGAGCTCGAGCGCTGGGCCGTTGCGACCGGGGAGTGTTCCATCCAGTCGATCCCGACAGCTCGACCAGTGTTGACGATCGTGATCGAGACGGCTGGTCCCCTGATGGGTTCTACCATGTCCCTCGATCAAGCTTTATCCACACGGACGGCAGCCGATCAGGCCGACTCACGGATGAGCATGCCGCTCCCCTTTCCGCATACCTTGCAGCGCCAAGAAGGCTTGGAGCTGGAGCCCGATGAGGAGCTCCAACACCATGCCGGACTACAGGTGTTCTTCGAGACAATAAGGACGGCCTATGCAGTCATGGCGGACCAAAAGCTCGACGCACCCCTACGTAAGCTCCGCCCAAGCGGTCCCACTTGGGACGGAACGAGGATGCAACTGGAGCGAGTCTGGGATCAGATGCTGGCAAATCCAGCTGTTCTTGTGAGCTACGGTTGTTCCTGTCGCGTCCATGACATGGCTAATCACCCATGGTACAGGACATTCAAGCGTCCTCCCACCCGGCGGTATCTAGTACATATCCTTATGCTCAGCAAATCTCATCGCAATCACCTTCCTCCGCTCCATCCATCCCGTACACCTTATCCGAAGGAACCACCCTCTCGGACGTCTTTGGCTCGTCCACTCGGTCTTTCGTCAAGACAGATCGAGACTTCTTGGCAGCAGCCGCCAGGAGCCAGGGACGATCTAAGACCATCGGGAAGGTTTATAAAGCTCGTCGGGACGAGGAAGGCAAGGTGAGCCGGAGCCAATTGATCCAGATCAAGACCTTTCGCGACTCCCCTTACCTCGCGTATCTCATTTACGTCAAATCACTGATAGAGCATGTTTGCTTAGAGGGGCGGGGATGATGGTCCGAACGAGTCGAGCAGCTTGCGGGTGCCAGACCCGGAACCGGATTCTGGGGATCCTGACACTGGCGGCGGCGCATCTGGCGGAGAACCGTCTGGGGATGTTCCAGAGATGGACTCGGATCGCCAAACCGACCCACACGACGTTTCCGTCCTCGACACTTCGGCAGTATCTCACCATGCGGAGATTCTCCCCAACATCGTGCAACCTTTCAATCCGATCGCGTTCGACACGCTTGAGGACGATCATAGCCTTTGCGACCCGGAAGAAATAGACCCCGAGGATTCGACGTCGAGCTATGGCGAGGACAGGACGACGGGCACCGCGCTCGCATCGTTGAAGTCCCTAGAGGGAAACGTTTTCATCTATTGGGCTTCACCCGATCTCGTCAACAGGCTCATCCATGACGGTGTTGGAGCGGACTGGGTGATGAGCGGGACGGGACAGCATGGCGAGCTTGATCTGGCGGAAAGAGAGAGGTCCGAGATGGCACAATTGTCCGGGGAGGCGGACTCCGCGGCAGGAAGAGGCAATTTGCTTGAATCGCGTCGTCGAGATTTGTTGGGGGAAGAAGGAGAAAATGGAGACGGAGACGGAGGCGAGGGCGGGGACGAGGGCGAGGGCGAGGGCGAGGGAAGATGGGAGACGTATCCGGCTTCAGCCTCGATCTCATCGGGGAATGTCAAGGCGAGCGGATTTCAGGCTGCTATGAGAGACTCGTCGTTATGGAGGTGTCCTTGAGGAGAAAGGATGAGGTGATGAAGTAGGAGGGTTAGAAAAGCGAGGATAGGCCGGCTGGACCGGAGTCTGATTGATGAGAGTCCTTGCTAGGTGTTGGGTTTCTGCTATTGGTAACCCGTCCTTTTCAATACGGCCGGGTTTGGCTGCATGCTTCACCAAAGGACTTGGTTTCGTAGATTTATACTGTATTTATTGAACGGGATGCATCCGCCTTTGCTTGCGTGACTCGCGTAACTTATTCCTTGCTCTCAGCAGGATTATCAGTTCAGGTCGCGCCGTCAGAATAGGGTTTATTAAGGACTTTGTCACTGACCGTCTAGACTCCGGATCACTGACACCAAGTCACAGACTTCACGTACCTGACGTGAGTTCACTGACCCGTAGAGCTATGCTATCAGGTGAGTGCTTGGTCATGCATGGTATCCCAGTGGCCTTGACAAACGGACGAAGACGAAGGGATGCATTCTACTATCTAATAGCTGAAAGGGCAAACCAGTCAGCGTTGTCTACCTCCGATCCTATTTCGCAGCCTAGCAGGCGAGCTCCGCGCATTGCGCCTTGGAGTCCTAGGCGTTGACGAGACGATGGTGTGTCTGCCTAGCTGCAAGATTCAGCGAATATGTCAAGCACGTCACTCACCTGTCTCGATGTCGTTTGAGGAAGTTGAGGTCGTCGTACTTCGCGAGGACGGGTGTAGAGCTTCGATGTGGCCATCGCGATGAGACTAGTGAAGATGAAGATGACGAATGTAAGGTCCTAGCGATCAGGACTTCCCTGTAATATGGAGCTCACCTGATGATATAGGCGTTTCCAACTCCGCCTCCACAAGGCCATTGAACTCGGATGAATAACTCTACACGAGCCAAGGATGAGGCACGTCGAAATCGCAGGCGATCGTGGCTGAACTGCGGAGTGTCAGCATGTAAGCATGGCTCATCCAGAAGAGCGGTGATGTTTGACGGGGATCTTTGGGCGCTACGAAAGGGTGAATGGCAAGCGGAAGGGTGATATGAGGGGAAGGACGGTCTCGTCGCCAGGCCAGACTCGGTTCGGAATGAGGTTTCGCTGAATGCCACCTACGGTTCTAAACGCCTCTATAAACCTCGATCAATTCCGCAAGACATCGTCCTTCGCCAAGGCTTTCCGAGTCTACGAGGAAAGGTCAGATGTGGACTGTATGCCGGAATCACGAGCTCAAGCTTCTCGATGGGAAGGGTGAGCAATCACGAACGATTGGTAACAGTTGTAGGATCCAAATCCCAACTCGATGACCCATTCGTCAATCCCCGTCTGAGAGACCACCTTCCCAGGCGTTCTTGCGACCTCTGCATGGTGCGCAAAGCTATAATAGATAGCCAGACGAACCATAGAGGCGGAAGATGGTCAGGTCGGTCGTGTCCAAGGGGGGAATCTCGTGATGAGCATTGGGATGTCGGGATGGCGGGATGTTGGGATTAAAGAAGGTAGCGAGGCCGCAGTGTGTTGTTCCTGTTGACAAAGTTAATCAGCGAATGGTAGTAGAGGTATGGAGGAGAAAGGGTCCCACAGTTGTGACGAGCGAGACCGACTGCTCCTCGAGAAGGCAAGACCGATGGATTCGAATTGGCTGGCTCGCCGAGGTGATGTTGTATGATGAACACCAGGCGGGTTGGGCGTCTGCGATGAACCAGCCGTGAGTACAGCCTCCTACCAGAACCCAAAACAGAGTGGCCTACTCCGTAACGTCTCAGTTCCGGAAAGCGATCCGAAGACCTTTTTGGGGCACATTCTTGGATTTTTTGGGGATATTCTTTAGGGGTATGGCATTTTCTAGTGTGAAATGCATGCATAAAGCTTCCTTGACGCTCTCCCATGTTTTCGGAATGTTCGTGCAGGTTAGGTTACGGGAACGTGATAACATACTCGCCACTTACCTTGTGATGAGTTGGAGGAAGGGTGTCTTGAGAGAATATGTGCTCGTCTTAATATGGACGATGAGGGTCGCCGCTGTTTCGCCCGTCAATCTGATCGAATCAACCAGAGGCTTCGGGCCCAAGTTACACAACTCTCACCCACCGTCTTTTGCCACTACTGGCGACTGAAAGACCACATTTATTTCTCTCAATACCCTCCATGCGTTCAAGCCCCGTACTGGCCATCATTAGAACCTGTCTCTTCCCAGAACTCCCGAAACCCGGCATTCCTGATGATTTTCATCAGACGTTGGACAGTTGATCTACAGTACATCACTGACTTGATGGTCTTGTCCGTCCCCTCGTCAGACATACACTCGTCTTCCGGAACGTCGATCTTTCCAGTCGGGAACTCTGAACCGCCAGTACGGTGATTCGCCGAGGATACATTTTCCGACCAGTGATCGAAACGGGTTGATGATTATGTTTGTAAACTTTTGCCATGATTGATGATAGGGATGATGTGGACGACTGAAAAAATGTGTCAGCTGGATTCCGAGGTCAGCGAACATTATCAGCACCTTGTACACCTGACTTCGTACTGATGAGCCGATTATATGTCAAGACATCCTTCTAAAATTCCTGACCGAGCACTTGGGAGCGGATCCTACCTAGGACTTACGGCTTGTACCTCTCGTCCCTCAGTGTCCTCTGTTCTCCATATATCGAAGCCGTCTGAAGGGAAGTTTCTCCTCCTTCAGCGAGCCCTAGGACGGTGACCGGCCTTGAATCGATCAGATCCAGCTCAATGGGCTGCTTGATTCGAAGCGACTCCGCTGTCATCTTGTCGACAAACTTGTTTCGTGATTGGCATTGGAACGAAGACACTGTGAAGCTGTCACGATCGTGAATCGAAGCTCGGATAGCATCGCCGAATATCGCCGACAACGAGCAACCAGTGCTTCACCCCGACCTTGTACTCTGAAACGAGGCTCGACCATGTTCGTTGTTCGCCGAAACGAGGTTACCTTTCGCCTCTTTGTCTCCGACGCGATCCATTGTACTCAACAGCCTTCCCCCTTGCCCTACGATGAAACACCATTGATATCAAAACAAGACAAGCCAAAGATAGGCCAGGAGAAGAAGGTATAAGAGAGATGAGTCGAGAGACGGAGAGAACCAGCGATTCGAGATTGAAAGTCATTGAAACTCAACGTGTAGTCATACATAGTTACCTAGCTTTGCCGTACTTGATCTACCCCCTGCACTGTTTAGCCTACGCTACTCGACCGGCACCTACCTAACTCGGCTACCCCACGCGTGTCCTCGAGTTATTCGAGCTAAATTTGACCACGATAGCCTAACTTCGCCGAAGCCAAGTCAGCCGTCGCCGATTCCAGGAGCTGAGCGTCGGGCCATACTGCTGGTCGACGTAGCACCGTGACAGAAGCCTAATCGGTAAGGTAGAGCCACCTGATCGCGGGACTGCTCACGACAAAGGATCCGGATACTTTCTAGCTAGATCAGGTGCCCAGGGTTGATGCTCGAGGATAATGCCTTTGATTTGCTTTGAATATTACCAAACAAGGGCCATCGCTCTCGATCAGCGTCATGGTAGAAACTTTGTCTGTTTGTTATATCGGAAATCTCAGGCATGCTCATACATCATGTGGTCATCCAGAGAATCTGCAGCTATGGATCCAACCAGAAGCTCACACGGCCATCTTGCTTGAACGTGTCGGCAGAGATTCCTGATCTCTCGCTGTCGAGTCCCCGTAATCGAGCTTGACGTTCCATTTGTTCGTCACCTGGATTCCACTGTAAACGCCGGCGACGGGGCCCCATCGATCTTCAACCCCTTGGACAAGGCCTCTAAACCTTGGTCACCAAGTACAAGCACGAGTGAAGTCAAGCTTACCGGAGATCATGTTAGGCGAATTTGCTGAATGGCACGACCATTCGCTGACCGATATCTTCAGTCTTTCAAAATTCAGTACGGGTACTGAATTGTGCGTAGGAGTATACTGACCGGACCGAGGTGATTCGGCGGAAGGGTATCCGATGTGAATGTCTTGTTCGTCTTGATGTGCATGATGAAAGTCTTGGCTGTCGTCCCACAAAAGCTTGAACCGCCTTAAGCAATTGGTACAACGCAAGGCATCAGACCACGTACCCGCCGTCTTTGACCCAAACTGGAGAGGTGAACTGACCGACTGCATCAATCGAATCGACACCTGGGGTCCGAGGGTTTTCTGGATAGCGACCATCACTCAACCCAGTCTCCTCCCACGGCTCTCGGAACGCCGCTTTCCTGGCACTACATGAGCCCTCTACAGAGTAAGGCAATTGGAACTCTCTCATCGGTCTTGTCGAGACCGGTCTCGTCCTCGGTGAGGTCTTCTGGAATGTCAATCTTCCCAGCGGGAAACTCTGGTCATCTAGTCAGTTTGTCCTACCTCAGATGGTGAGATGGTCTGCTTGCCGAGGACACGGCTTCCAACGGGAGGACGAAATGGGCAAATGAGGATCGTTGTCAGAGTTTTGTCGTCATCGAGAATCGGAACGATGGTGACGACTGCCACGGCTCATCAGCCACTGTCCTCTGTGGATAGCTCAGAAATACCCTGCGCTCCAGACGGCGTCTCGATCGTCCTGTCCGACGAGACAGTCGTCTTCTGGTTATTCCTAAGTACGAAGAAGAGTCCCAGAGACGCTACTTACCGTCTTTGGCTTCTGTGTGTCCGAATTCATCTGGTCAGTCTCATGCTCGAACCACTCAATTTTCTTGTTCTTCATGGCAGTCTCAAAGCCGTGAATCGGAATCGTACCCGAATTGATGAGCCTCGGATCGGTGAGCGTCTTGGTCATGTAGCTACTGATCGTTGACATGTCGGAATGTGGGTGACGAATTGAATCAGTATGGATGTATGTCAGGTAAGCATAGTCTTCGCCTGCTATATACTTCGCATGAAAAGTGAAGACAAGGACAAAGACCGTCCGAATCGGTTGTACACGACGTCTTCCTATAAACGGTAAGGCGGAACAAAGGGCTTCCTCTCTCATCGACCATGACGTCTCGCGAAAGAAAGGGTTTCCGACTCGATCTGGCGTGACATCGTGCAGCAGGAGCGAAGCCACCGTTGAAGGCAGCACAAAGGTTGTCCGACCCGCGGAGGTGACGTCTGTAGATGCTCGCATCAAAAGTTCTGTACTCGAGTACGCTGTGCTTTCGACTCAAAAACCTCAGGGATAAGCAGATGATTTTGGGTTCCCTTTGATGCTAGTAAACTTCAAGGGATCTATCCCTGATCGATACATAACGCTCTCCTGGTTGCAGTCGAACGGAAAACGAGCAGCTGCTCATACGAGACCTAAGCAGGCTCAATCGATTCCTCAGGCCAGGCTTGGTAGTGTTTGCAAAGCAGTAAAGCAATATCCCTCGAAATCAGCACGCGTTTTCGACTCGAAGACAAAGGAGGAACACACCTCTCCACCGTTTCCTCGAAGCCCCGAGCGTATGAGTGTAGAAAACGCCTGCAGACCGATGTGTAAATCTTGCTTGCATTTGATTAGCGATTCGCAAATCTGAATGAGCGTGACCTCATTATCCGCTGATTGCTAAGCAAGGGCTCTATCATGGTGCCCGCCCTTTCCAAGGATCAAGATCCCGCCTCTTCTCGTAGATCGCCATACTCGGTCCCTTTCCCTCCTTCTTCATCTTCGCACTGACCTCCTCCATCCCCCGCATTACCCGGATGATGTTTCCCCCCGCAAGCAGAGAAAGATTGCTCTGCGACCATCCTCGACGGATGAGTTCGGCGAACTGCAATCGAATTAGCTCCTGCAATCGCCTTGGAAAAGTGGTACAGACGAGATAGGGGTATTTAGACACGTCTTCTAGGTTTTTTGGGGTCGTCTCGATGCCATCGTAATCGGAGCCGATACCCACGCTATTCGCTCAGTAAGGCACTGGGAAGGACTCACTGATGTCTCCCGATACGATCTGCGATATAGGTGACGTGATCCGCTATCGTCGACACATCTGCGGTATCGGGATGAGGCGTGGCGAAGGAAGGGTAGAAGCTATAAATCACAGTCAGATTAGTCCATATATCCAGCGTGGCGAAGCGGACTTGACCATGACTACTCCATCTACCTTTCCTTTGCTTCGCCCGATCTTATCTAGGACGACATCCGGTACATTCCTCGAGATATTATTGTAGCGCCTAGCACATGAGTGCGAGAGCATGACCGGAGCTCGAGTGATCGCTCTACCTACCTCAGCTAAAACCAAGCTTCACACTTAGGAGGACGCACAATGCTTGCAGAGCTGTTTGGTCGGATACGTGACTGATATCAACGAGGATGCCGAGACGGTTCATCTCCTTCACCAGCTCCTTCCCGAGCGGTCTGACATTAGCCTTGCTTGTCGACCAGGCCTCACGATAACCCGCCCCACTTCGCTTCAACTGGATGGAAGATTCCCCCAGAGTCCGCAAAGGCGTTGTTACATGCGTGCGTGAGCGTCATATACCGTACCCCGAGTGAATGGTATATCCGAAGCACTCTCCATCAGTCATGCTTTTCCAGACCGAAACGAACCTCCTAACGAGTTGCCAAGAGAGTGACCGCTAATCTCGCTTCAATGACTGGAGCATCTTACTCGCAAGGTTGTGGACTCACCCCTCAACGCCAAAGATACTGGCTACCTTCCCAGCAACAACGGCCGCCATGACCTCTTCCGCAGTGCGACAATGTTCAAATGTATCGCTATACTTTTCGATCATACTGAGGGAAACATCGATCTGCTCGAGGGTATCTCCTTCACTCAGCTCGGTCTGGTGAAGATTTGAGGAGATGAGGTCTCACTTCGAACGGCATCGGTCGAGTCTAAGAAGTCGGAAGTATCTGGTATGCTACGAGGACATTCCGTGAATCTACCCTCGATGAGTGCCATACTATACACCCTTGGGAGGACGGCCTCACATGGACCAGAAGAAACCGCCTAGATGTCCTTGGCGTGACCTTGGGATGTCCAGGTGCATACGCTTACACGTCAGTCAGCTTTGCTTCGGCGTGCTTGCTTGTCGGGCTGGCTGGACGTACTGTCGGTTGATTCAAGTCGAACGCAGAGATGTTGTTCCGGTAGAACATCCTCGCCATCTCTGGTAAGTCGATATGTCCATCAATCACCGGTGACCTAATCCATCAGCATCGCAAGGGGGTATGAACAAACGATTTGAGGTAATAATTCGCCAGACCCAGGTCATCATTCGGTACTCCCTCTCCACGGACTGAGACATAAATGATTCCCGCTAGGAGTAGGAGAGGGAGCAAGACGATCGAAAGGAGACCCCGCCGACGAGACTCGGCTGAAGTGGAGGTCGAGCCATTGGGAAGGAGGGGTTGAGATGACATTCCGTCTAGTCTGGATTTGGAAAACGAAACTTAAAGGAAGTACAAGCCGAATTCGGCGGGTCCGAGGGGAAAATTTAGCGGGATCAGATCGCTGTTGACGGTTTGCGCGCCGTCATCAAGCGATCTTTTGCAAACTGCCGCACTTGAGCAAGTCGTGTAAGCGTTACAAATTGAGACCATGGGAGGACGATGGACGATATATGTCATGAAGGATATTTACGGCAAAGGGGGACAAGGATCCGCACCAACCTTATCCTTGAATATGATCCTCCAGATGACCTTGCTTCCCTCCGCTACTCCATTCACCCCATAAGGAGCCCACCGTACGTAAGTGATTTCAGGCCTGTCCTGGCTACACAGGCAGAGAGCGTCTTGAGCCCCCCTGATCCCTCCTGATACCCCTGTTTTCCGCTCAGCCCGCAAAACATCCTCTCTCTCCTCTCGCCCTCGCCCACCCTCGCGCACGGCGCTGGACGGGGCGCATTTGCCCGATGGACATTGTCAGATGTCTTCACGTCAGCGTCGTTCTCGTAGTAAATGACTCACCGCTGTCCTCATCAGAACCGTAGAAATCGTCCCCGTCGTCCAGGTCTCCCAAATCCGTGAAATCCACCTTGTACCGCAAGATCCCTCCGATCCCTCCGAAACCCTTGACGAACTGACTTCCCTCTTGACTCTTGTTTGTCACGAATTCGAGCGTCGCACCGAAGTCTTTGTACTTCTCAGCGAACCACTCCAACAAGGGCTGCGCTTCTGCGGTGGATTCCATCTCAAGACCGGTGGCTTTGTCAATGAACTTGTCGCGGTCTTTGTCTGTCGGTAACGAGTGGACAATCACCTCCTCTGCTTGCACTCAGCGATGTAAGGCTGCAAGTCTCCGGATAAGGAAACATACCGCCAGTAGTGTTTCGCAAGATATTCCTGGCGATCTCCAAATTCTCCCAAACGATCAAGGTCTCGACCGCTCCCATGTCCAGCGCTCTAAGAGTGTCGGTAATTCCGAAGCAGTATTTCCCAGTGTCGAGAGCGATCTCGTCAAAGTACTTCTGGATGAGCCGCTTCTCCTGGACGAATTTGACATTCGCTAAAGAGTCCGCCGCAAGCTCGATCGCCTGACGTCAGCACCGCTGCAGCATGGAAGCCCACCTGATTGAACCCATTCTCTCCTCCATACGATACGTCCACAATCTTCACTACCTTCGCCAACAACCTCGGATCGAACAAATCACTCCCACTCAAATCCGTCTTCAACTCCGCACTCCCCGCCAAGACCAAGCCCGCCACGTTGACCTTGTCATTCGTGATGAAATGCTGCACCGCTAATTCCGCAACCTTTCGCACATAGTTCCGTCGCGCCTCCTCACGAAGACGAGAGAAACGAAGGGCTGATTGACCACCACGCCCATGCTTCTTGGGCAGATCAACGGTAAACTTATGTACGACCTCGCGAGTATTTCCGGAGAGTGTACCGAACAGTGATCCGTTGCCGTCACTGACGTCAGCTTAGACTCGCGCAAACTAGCTTACATGATGATGAAGCCCCATTTCGAGTCGTTTTCCAAAAGCTCCTCCAATGCCTCGACATGGAAACGGCTATCACACATATACAAGGAGCTGAGATGTCAGCTCGAAGTTCTGCTTCAGGACATACGTGTTGATGGATTTGAAAGGAGTCAGAGCGAAGGAGATCTTCTTTTCCTTTCCCTCCTCGTTCAAGACAGTCCCAACAAAAACGCACAGACCGTTGTCCGGGACTGAGCGGATCAGCCTATACCATGACGTGGGAAATTACTCACCCCGGTTGAAAAGCTTCAACTTTTGCTGAGTGGACGTGATAGCGGACAAGACGGACAACCTATTAGGGAGGTCTTAGCGTTCCAACCAGCGGCAAGCTCATTCGAGCTCGGACTTCTGGGGGAGCACTGACCGGTTAACTCGACTTTTGATGTTTGACGCCGTACCGTATTCCGCCGTCAACATACCGCTCGCCTGCGAGATCTGTGATCCTGCCAAGTCTCAAAGTCAGCCGCAATAGCATCGAAAAGCGCGCAACATCGCTAGCCGAGAGTGCGAAGAGGCAGCTGACTTACGGGGCGGAAGGATCAGGGTGATGCATGATGTCCCAGCTCCTCGGGATTGGGCGAGCATGTTGAGGAGCTTCCGATATCGCCAGATCTGTCAACAGCTGATCAGATCGACTGATGCCACTCAATTTGGAACAGATGGCCGGTTGCGAGATGGCCAAACCGACAGCTCACCTCAATAGCTTGATCAGTCTACCGTTGCTCAGCCAAGGAACATTTTTCGCGAATAGACACAACGTACCTCGTCAGTCGACATCTTGGCAAAAGTCAATCGAAGCTATAAAGTTTGTCTATAGCGCTACACAGCTCTGACGTAGATGCAGGACAGTAGCTGCTTGTCTCTATGAAGAATGGAGGAGTTTCAAATGGTGGCCAAAAATCTCAGAGCCATTAGCGGGATCAAAAACGGCGCTTTGCCATGTGGCAAGGAAAGTTCGATTAGTCACCGTCAAAGACTGTCAATATTCCGTTATCACGACTTTCACTCGTACATCGCCCATCAAGCAAGCAGCTGTAAACCTCACAATAGCGGCAATGTCATCGAGCAATCTCTCCACCGTCACATCTCCCGACCACTTCCGAGACCTCCTTTCCAAAGATTTGAAACGGGTGTCATGCTTGAACTTTTGGGCACCTTGGGCAGAGCCCTGTGCGGCTTTCAACAAGGAGATAGAGACATCGGCTGCAAAGTTTCCGTCAATACTGTTTCTGAACGTAAGTCGCAGCCCCTTTTCCATCTTCTCAACAGTGTGTGCTGTAGCTAACCACTTTGGCATCCTCCCTCCTAACAACCTCTCACACAGATTGAAGCCGAGACATTGCCTGAGATTTCCGAGTCATTCGATATCGAAGCAGTACCTTCTTTCCTCGTCCTTCGGGTGAGTCTTGTCATCCCCCACTCTATCACATTCCGCCATCGTCCCTCCCTTCATCTCATGTTGCGTCATGTATCTTCTACTCGCAATCTGTCTCTCAGCCGAAGCGGGAGGAATGCGGGGCGATTTCATGCTCCGAGGAGTGTTAACAGATCGCACTGCAATGCGCGCTTCGAGAGGTATAAGAACAACGAACAGTAGACAGATTCTCTCGGTCATTACCTATCCTGCTAGATAATCCTCGTTGCAGCTACCTTCAGTTTTCCCACAACTATCTGTAATCGGGGCTGACCTTGTACCTTTTGATACCCTCCTCACCATGGACCCTTCGACACCTCCTTGGCGATCTCACCGTCCTTCCCAATACGCATCGTCGCCGCTCAACCCTACCGCCAACGCCTTTCCAATCCCCCTCGCTCGCCGTGTCTCCAATTCCGGCATTCCCCTCACTCACAAACTCTCCACACCGAACACTCCCACTCACCCTCATCCTCGATCGCCTCTCTCCTTCGTCTCGCCCTCACCTGCTTCGACCTCGATGCAATCCACGTCCCAATCATCTCTTCGCTCCCAACTTCGCACTCCTGCCACCATTGCCACATCCGATGCCGACATTACTCTTTCCTCACCGCTCGACCTCACATCCGTCCCGTCATTGAACAAACCGAATTGCAATGCTGATGACTCGCCGACCAACGTCAAAATCTCGCGTTCTCCGCCTCTGGATACCCGATCTTCCTCCTTGAACAAACCGAAATTCCCTTCGCCTCTCGACAAACTCGACTATCTACATGCAATCCCACCGTCTCCTCCTGTTGTCGATCCGACGCAACTCCTTGTATTGTCCCCGGAAACCAATCCGGACGTTAACGCTCAACATTCGATCGCTTCTCCATTCGTCAATCATAACCCGTCTCCCTCGCCCGTTATTCCATCTCCCCTCCTCCATTCCCTTCGCCTCTTCCCAAATGAACAACGCGGCTCGTTCTTGGCACGTGACTTCGATCGGCTTGACATCGAACACGACGACAATGACGATCATACCGATGTCCTTTCCGACCAAACACCACATCGCGTACCTTCGCCACTCCCGATTTCCCCGGCGTGATGGCTTCATTCTCACTTCTCGGTCTGGGTTTTCTCGTGAAATACCCGTATTGTTGTTCATTTCGCTTGTTGTCTTTCTATGGTATACCCAGGGTCATACACTCCTTGCCCGTCATTCCGGTGCCGATGTCAGCCTCCTCCACTCCCTCCTCAACCAACATACCGGCTCAGCCACTTCCACCACCACTCCACTCGCCACTTCCACCGCCACGCCCCAAGCACCACCTGCACCTCCTCATCAACGTACCGAGGAAGAGATCGACGCGAGATGTCAGGACCTCATGACTAAGCACAAGGTCATGCTGTTCATGAAGGGTAATCCTTCCGCTCCGAAGTGTGGCTTCTCACGGCAAACTGTCGGGTTGTTGAGGGAGAAAGGTATTGAATTCGCTTGGTTTGATATCCTGAGCGATGAGGATGTTCGACAGGGATTGAAGAAGGTCAATGATTGGCCGAGTGAGTCCAACGTCACCGGAGGTTACGGATATGCGCTTAATGATCTCATAGCCTTCCCTCAGATCATTCTCAATGGCGAGCTTGTTGGTGGGTTGGACATCTTCCGGGAGATGATTGAGTCAGGGGAGTGGGATGAGGTGTATGGTGGGAAGGAGGAGAAGAAGCATGATGTATATGAGATCAAGGCGTGATGATGAATGAGTAGTTAGCCAGAGAGAGATGCTGCAGGCTTTGTTCAGAATCCACCGATCGCGGTTCATGATCAAGGTGCCACACTCACCGGAAAAGGTACCCGGAACGGAGGTAGTCTGAAACCCCGCTAAGCTGGTCTCTGCGCTCAACTGTCACTCAGACACACACAACTCACAACCCTTCTTCTTTTCATCGCCATTAATGCTCAAATCGAGTCACCATATCATTTCGTACTCGCACCACGACCGGCTTTCACTCGTTGCTCTGACAGCCTCATTCCACCGAATCGGAGACTTTCTTCGTGGTCCCCTCATATCCCTCCACGGGATGTACACTTAGAACCCCCTCAACTCTTCGACGCGACCCTTCCAACCCATGTCAAACCCTCCTCCCGGCTTGGGAGGTGGGGGTGCCAGGACCGGACCTCCGCCCGGTTTTGGCAATGTCTCTTCTTCCAGCGGAGGGTCGTCAGGCGGAGGAGGAGGAGGACGTGGAGGGGATGGACAAGGAGGGACGGCGGTGATTGTCAGGGCGCAGATCGTTTTCTTGCTTACTACCTTCACGGAGGAGTCTTTCGAGAAGGCTTCGAATGAGATCAGAACGGTGAGTCGCGGTTCGCTTCGCTTCTTCATGACCTGGAGAGCAGCTTGTTCTTGGCTTTGAAGGCTTAATCCATGCTGACTTTTTATTTAGCTCGCCTCGACGAATGGCCCGGAGATGTATCATCACTTCCTGAGACGAGCGGCTGTTGTCGCCAATCCCATATTGCAGACTCTCATTCAGCATTCGCAGCAGTACAAGGACGATCCGGCTGCTCCTCCACCTATCATCCCTACTTCTGGACAGGCGGCACTGGCATGGCGACTGCTCGTTAAGGAATCGATTCGAGCTGCAAGGGATGTCAATCTGGCGCCTCACTTTTCCCTCGTCATGCTCTCGCCCTCACCGTCAACGCCTTTACCGCTACCATCCTTACGCCTCTTCGGCCTGTCACCTACGCTACTCTTCAGCCTCTCGGCTTATACTCTCGCTTCACCGCATGCTTTTCCATTATCGCATCCTTCCATCGACATCCTCCGCACAACGCTGCGGCAGACTTTCCAGGCTACGATGGAGTTTCTTCGCTCTCCGAACCTTCCTTTTTGGTCAACAAACGCTATCCCCAACCAATCACCCTATTCGGACGATCTCAGCTTGCAAGAAGCTCGGACCCTCATCCTCGCATTATTTCCCAACGCGCAAATATCTGGCGGAAGTACCGCTCGTCCGGCAACACCTACCAATCCGACATCACCACATCCTTCACCCCTGTCATCCGCCCAAAGAGCAGTTCTCCTTTCTTCTCTCACCGTCAAATTCTCCTCTCCCGCTATCGTTCTGCAGACCCTTTCCGCACTGTCGCCGGGCGGACCACCCCGGACGCCAGGCTCAATACCGCTGGAGGACATCCTCTTCGAGCTTGGAGAATCGCTCACACAGGATGAGGGGACTGTTGAGGCCGTGGCTGGTCGATGGTGGAGTCCGTGGCTGTTGGACGAGGAAGGGCGGGAAGTTGAGAGACTAGTCACCGAGGAGGCGAGTCGAACACTCATCGGTCTGTGCGAAGGTTTGCAGGATGGACGAGCAGTGGATTTGCATGGTGTCGTCAAAGGATTATGCGCAATCGTGGGTTCCGACCTGCTTTCAAAGCTGACTATAGGAATCCATCTCCTTTGTCGAAGTCATCCGATCTTTCGATTCCCCCAACTCAGTAGCATCATTTCCCTCCTCACTTCCTTTACTCATCTCCCTCCTGCTCATTCCACCACAATCACCTGTACCACCTATAGCGGGTCTCCTCCCCGCAACTCTCGATGAACCCGTTTGGTCCAACATGTCCACCCTGCTCTCCATCCTTGAGCGTCTCACCTCGCTCCCTCCCGATGCTCTTCCTATCTTCACCATGCCGACTGCCCCTTCTCCATCATCCTATGCACGCATCATCGACCCACCTTCGCCTGATTCTAGCATGAGCAAGGCGACTCGACAGCAGGCGAAAGACATTCAGGGAGCTGGGTTATGGAATACATTGGGACTGGTACAGGCGCTCGTAGCCGCATGCGCAACTGCCGATGCAGATGAAGTGACGGAAGAGAGCGGTGAGATCGGGCGGAGGGCGACGGAGATCCTGGATAAAGCGGCGGCATTAGCCCCCGAGCTGGTATTGCTGGCATTGGAGAAGCTACCAGTGAGTCGTGCACTTGAAGCAACGCCTGACGATCAAGAAACCGCTCGCAACACCGGTCGCCATTATGCACTCCCGCCTCATGTCGATGTATCTCACCTCCGCACCGAGCGCAGTCACTTCTTCTCAGCTAGTCTTTCACCAGATGTGGCAATCGGAGTCGGAAGGGCTTCTAGGACTGTTACTGGACTTCTACGGCGAAGATGAGAGCAATCTGGGTCGAATAGTTGACATTGCTCTTGAACTGAAGGTGAAGCGCACGTCTGGCATTGAGCTGATATTGCAGATCCTGGACAAATTGCTCGCATCCGAGAACCTTCACTTTGCCCTCGATGTCGCTTCTTTAGCCTCGAACAAAGAATATATTGACCTGGAGAAGTGGCTCGCAGATGGAGTTGAGGTCAAGGGTGAGGAGTTCTTACAAGGGATTTTCGATTTTGTCGAGCACAAGATCCGGCTCGAGATCGACCATCAGCATCAGCCCGACTCCGTCCCTCCTCTCTCATACACCCTAGGGACCGATGTCTACTCCATCTTTATCCGAGTGATCCGAAATGCCGAGGACCTGTCGAAAGAGGACATCGCTCGGTTCAAGCATCTTCGGACCGATATCCTCATTATCCACCCTCGCCTGCTGAATCTCCGACCTATATCAAAGGAGGAGCAAGGCTTCTCAGCGGCCAAGTTCAGCAAGGACGTCGTGTCGCATGTCGATGATATGTACCAACGGATGTATGGCGGCGACTTCAAGCTTGACGAGGTGATCAACGAGCTGAAGCGATGTCAAGCCTCGGAGGATGATCGTCATAACGAGATCTTCGCCTGTGCCTTGCATTCGCTCTTTGACGAGTATAAGTTTGTCAAAGCGTACCCACCGAAAGAGCTCACCATGACGGGCATACTTTTCGGTGCGGTCATCGACTTTCGGCTGGTAAAGGATACTCCGGCTTTCGTTGCTACACGATATGTCTTGGACGCTTGCAAGACGGCGCCGCACGAAGCGCTATATCAATTCGGTATCAACGCTCTTAGCGTACTTCGTGCTTCCTTGGTCGATTTTCCGGGCCTTTGTCGATCGCTCCTGGAGATCCCGGCTCTCCATGAATCCCACCCGGTGCTAATCAACGATATCGTGTCCGCCTTGAACGAGCGAGAAGACCTGGACCTACAAGGAGGTGTCAAGCTGGCTTTCCCTGCGCTCAAGCTGCCGATCCTAGTCGAGGAGGGGGACGACGAGTTCCGAGAACCAGATGCTAAGAAGAAGGACGCCATCATGTTTATCATCAACCAGATCGCTCCTAGTAACTACGATACCAGGTCTCAGGATCTTGTCGACCTGTTCGAAAACCAGTATTCCCGGTGGTTCGCCCATTACTTCATCGATGTCCGGGTCAGTCTCGAGCAGAACCGACATGAGATATACATGTCGCTACTCGAGCTGCTGAAATCGCATGTCCTGGAACGGCATATCCAATGGGAATCGTATCGCAAGGCCCGAGATCTGCTCAATTCCGAGGCTAGCATCAACTCAGCAGCGGAGAGGACGACCCTGAAGACGATCGCTATGTGGTTGGGGCGTTTGACTCTGGCGCGGAACAAGCCCATCAAGATGCGCGAGTTGTCGCTCAAAGATTTGCTGATACAAGGCTTCGACAACAAGCGGCTCATCGTTGCCATCCCTTTCGTTTGCAATTTACTCGTCGCGTGCAAGGACTCGGTCGTCTTCCATCCTCCGAACCCTTGGATGGTCGCTATCCTTGCTCTGCTAGTCGAGTTTTACCACTACGCTGAGCTGCGTCTCAACCTGAAGTTCGAGATCGAGGTTCTGTTCAGCAGGCTTGATGTGGTGATCGAGTCGATCGAGCCATCGAATATCCTTCGCTCTCATGTCCCGCCTCCACCACCCCAGCCTGAGATGCCGAATCGACTCGATTTGGAACTACAGCGGGCGACGTCCGAGCTTATGCACGGGTCTCAACGGTTCGAACCCACGGTCAACGATGCCTTCGCCCGCATACAGGCATTCCAGACTGAGCAAGCGGCTCAAGCTGCGCAGGACGCCTTCCTCCGCCGTGTGGACGAGCTCATCGGCCAACTCCCTGAGTACCTCGTCTTCAGCTCAGAGTATCCTATCTTCACCGCTCCAACGCTCAAGCGAATCGTCCACCATTCCATAGATCGAGCCATCCGCGAGATCATCAATCCCGTTGTCGAGCGGTCGGTCACCATTGCCGGCATCTCCTCTCGCGATCTCGTGCAGAAGGATTTCGGCATGGAGGGTGATGCGATCAAGATGCGTCATGCCGCTCATCTCATGGTCCAGAACCTCGCTGGCAATCTCGCCCTTGTCACTTGCAAGGAGCCGCTGCGAACGAGCATGATCAGCAACATACGGAGCATGCTTGGACAGAACGGCTTTACTGAGGATAACATGCCGGATGCTATGATTGCTGGCTGTGTCAACGAGAACCTGGATGTGGCTTGCTCGGTGATCAAGAAGGCGGCTATGGAGAAGGCGGCGAAAGATATCGATGTCAACCTTGCTCCGCAATATGCTGCTCGAAGAGCTCATCGGGACTCGAGAAGCCAGCAGCCGTTCCTCGATGGCGCCTCTTTCGGTGTAGCCATCTCCCATACCGCCTTGCCGGATCCGTTGCGCTTACGAAATGGAGGCTTGTCCATGCCTCAACTCAGGGTATATGAGGACTTTGGCGAGCCAGCCCGGATCATCCCTTCGGTCGATGGCGACTACGGCTATCAAGAGCTGGTGCCTTCTGAGATCAAGCGAGGTCCTTCCCCACTCTACTCGGAAGCGGAGCCAGTTTCGCCGCAAGTCATTCCCGCGCATACGAGTCTCGACAAGTTCCACGAGCTTGTTGCTGAGGTGGAGAAGTTCCTGATGCAGGCGCAGGTATCGTCATTATCCGCTTCACCAAGCGAGCACGACATCCGCTCACTTATCCGAGCTGTCGTGATTGTTGCGAATCAGGCGGCCAACCGGGAAGGTACAACTCTGATCATATCGCAAAAGGTTGTCCAGTTGCTGTATAAGACAACCTCCCCGCTCGGTCGGGAGGTGTATGTCCTCATGCTACAACAGCTGTGTGATCTGTCGCGGAAGGTGGATAAAGAGGTCAAGCAGTGGCTCATCTATGCTGAGGATTCAGTGAGTGCTTTTGACCCGTTTCCATAGGTGGCTGACCGGCCCAGCGAAAGTTCAACGTCCCGGTGTCGGTGACACTGATTCGGACCGCATTCATACATGTACCCGAACTCGATTCCCAGCTTTCCCAGGTTATCCTCCGCTCCTTCGCTCCTGAGATGCTTGACTTTACCGCCGATCTCGTCCGCGAGTGCTCGCTCAGCGAACACGCCTCCATCCCTCGAACCGGCTTCGCCTCCAGCCTAGCGGCTCTGCTCAAAGCACACGAGCTGGGCCATTCGACTCAAGCTGTCGACGCCCTTCTCGACGACCTTCGAGGTCCTCGATCGCACGACATGTCTGTCGTCTCCTCCGATGGGCTAGACACCAAGCCTCCTATCGATGTGAAAGTGCAGGAACGCCTCGCCCACTACTTCCTCGAGTGGGTCAGGGTGTACAGCACGAGCAAGAATCCGGAAGTCGCCTTCGTCCCGTACATCACCTACTTGCAGAAAGAGCGGATTCTTAATGGTGAAGATGTATCCTCGGCGTTCTATAGGACGGCAATCAACTGTGCTGTTGACCTCGATGGGGGCAAGCTGGATTCGAACGCTGTCTTTTACGGGACCGACTCGCTCGCCAAGCTCATCGTGCTGATCGTCAAGAATTACGGCGACAAATCGGGCACTTCCAGTGTCTCGCGCACGGTGTATTACTACAACAAGATCATCACCATCATGTCATACGCCTTAGTTCAACGCCAGCTCGACGAGTCGTTCTCGCAGCGGCCTTGGAGTCGCTTCTTCACCAGTATGCTTAGCGAGTTCGGTTCGATCGAGCACGGCCTCCCGGATACATACTACGGCTGTCTAAAGAGCTTCGCTAACGTCCTCGGAATTACGCAGCCAACATATGCCCCACGATTCGCTTTTGGCTGGCTCTCGATCGTCTCGCACAGGCTCTTTATGCCGAAGCTCCTGTCTGCTCCTAGGGACGAAGGCTGGCCCGAACTCCACCGATGTCTGATGTGGCTCCTTCGCTTCCTCGCGCCATTCCTCAAGGGCGAGATGACCTCGAGCTCGCGTAGCATGTTCCGCGGGACCCTTCGGATTCTCCTGGTACTCATGCACGACTTCCCGGAGTTCCTTGTCGAGTTCTATCATACTCTGTCCACTGCTATCCCGCCCCACTGCGTCCAACTCCGCAATATCGTGCTGTCTGCATTCCCGCACAGCGAGGCGCCTCTGCCGGACTGTTACAAGCGTCTCGATCAGCTCGTCCCGGACATGCAGCGCTTCCCGACGGTCAGGTCTGATTACATGAGCGCTCTGGCGACCGGTAATGTCAGCGCCGCTATCGACCAGTATGTCCGCTCCGGTGTGCCTGCGCTCCAGGCGATCGTTGCGGAGCTCAAGAACCGTATCGCCGTCAAGTCGATGACGCCGGACGGCGCCACAAGTGTGACGTGGAACCATACGCTGCTTCACGCTACGGTGTTCTACCTCGGGACAACGTGTGTTTCGAGGCGGGCGGCGCAGACTGGTATGGCGGAGTTCGACCCGAAAGCGCCTGAGGTCGCGTTGATCACCAATCTAGCATTCGCTTTTGACGCGGAGGGTGAGTCCGCTGGAATGGGGAACATACCAAGTGCTAATCGATCTAGGCCAATACTATCTCCTCTCCGCCATCGCCGATCAGCTCCGTTACCCCTCTGCTCACACCCTTTTCTTCATCTCTCTCATACTCTTCCTCTTCAGCTCTGCGACTCGTGCCGAGGTTCAAAATGGTATCCCCGAACGCGTTGGTCGTGTCCTCCTCGAACGAGTTATCGTCCGTCGCCCTCATCCATGGGGCCTCATCGTCACCTTCGTCGAACTTCTTGATAACGAGATGTACGGGTTCTGGAAACAGCCTTTCGTCCGCGCCGAAGAGGAGATCTACTTACTCTTCGGTAAGGCCCATCAGAACTTTGTTGGGCAGTAGGCATGTGCGCTTCATCAATTGGTAAGTGAAAGACCACCTATCGGTCCAAATGAGAAGCTGACGTCGATTTCGTAGTTCCGGTTAGAATTCGTGACAACATCAATCGGTCCGGGGCATCATCGCATCATGTCAGTTAAACCCACCAGCATTTCATTCGATTCCGGATTCACAATCAATCCCTTTGTATGTGCCATCAGTAGAACAAGAAGAACAAGAAGAACAAGGAAAGGAAGAAAAGATTGCCGCATTTTGTCACCCTCGAGCTCTCTCTCTCCTATCCGCAACTGCATCTTAGTGTGACATAGTAATCATATCGTTTGGTCTGGTTCAGTCTAGGGGTCTTTCTCTTCTCGGTTCAAGAGGAGGAGAAGGTTGGGAGGTGTATTGAGATTTGATACCCCTTTTTTCTGTGGATCTGAGTTTGAGTAGGAAGGAGAGACGTGTATACCTATTCCTTCATCAGATGCAATGCATGGTACGTCATTGAGCGGTCCACATGGTATCCAATCAACATCTACAGTACCTCGTAAGGTCAAGTCAAAGAATTGTTGTACCTCCGATACGTTACGTAATCTATGCTCTGTTTCTCAGTCTTCGCTGGCTTGGGCTATTTGAACGTGAATCTCCAAGGTTACTTTGGATTCTTTGTTCTCCCTACTTCTCTCTAAAATATTGATAGTCTAATTCCCACTCAGGTTCCCCCCTCTTGCAAGACCAGTAAAATCTCCCTTCTCGGCGGACTCGACTACACCTAGTACACCTCGTCCAAGATGTCGGAACGAAAGGTCCTCAACGTAAGTCGCCACCATCTCTTTCCTCCTACAATACCTGTCCAGACCTTTCCCCGTCACCTTCTGCCTTCTGAGCGCTAGCTAACCATGTTTCCGTCCCTCAGAAATACTTCCCACCCGACTTCGACCCTTCCAAAATCAAGCGTCGCAAGATCGGTCGGGACCCACAGATGGTCATCCGTCTCATGGCACCATTCTCAATGCGATGTAATCGATGCGGAGAGTATATCTGTACGTCGGGTCTCCACGTCACCGGTCAAGGTGAGTCGTCGAAGCTGATGATGAGGGGTGGTTTGTTAGATAAGGGGAAGAAGTTTAACGCTAGGAAGGAGACTGCTCAGAATGAGGAGTATTATGGGATCAAAATCTTTCGTTTTTACATCGTATGTCCACATTCTCATATCTACATCTCCTTCAACCCCAGCTCCCTCACCACTTCTCATTACTCCTCTACCCTGCGCGCTGTCTCTACCCCCCGCGCTATCTCTTCGTCTGCATGTCCCTGCACAAAGATCGACTCTCGCTAACACCGGTCTTCACTCAGAAATGCACCCTCTGCTCCTCCGAAATAACATTCAAGACCGACCCCAAGAACGCAGACTACACTTGCGAACACGGCGCCACCCGAAACTTCGAAAATTGGACCGATTCAGATCCAAACAAACGCGCTGGAGCTATGCCTGACGCAGCTGCCGATGATGACTACGATTCCGAGGGGAATGAGAGGGAGGAGAAGAAGGAGAGGGATGCTATGGCGGATTTGGAGAGGAGTCAGGAACAAAGTCGGAGGGAAATGGAAATGATGGATGAGTTGGCTGATTTGAGGCAGAGGAATGCAAGGTTGGAACTGTCGAATGCGAACGCGGATCCGGAGAATTTGTTGGCTGCGTTGCATGTGGAGAGAGAGACCGCTGAGCAGGAAGAGAGGAGACGAAGGGAAGAGGAGGGGGACAATGCGATGGTCCGGCAGTATTTTGCGAAGGTTGGCGGGACCACTGGCGTACCCAATGGCAAGGGAAAAGGAAAGGAGAAGGCGGTTGGTGGGGATTCTGACGAGGAGGAGGACGGAGGAGACAGCGCTGCCAGCGCAGAAGAGGCCGGCGAGGACGACGCGACACCAAGCTTGACGATCAAACGACGACCAGCACCGAACAGTGGGAATGGAGTGCTCGAGCCGTCTGTGGCGAGTTTATTGGCTGCGAAGGGAAAGGTACTGGATGGCGCTGCGGTGAATGGTACGGGTACGGTAACGGTAAATGGGAATGGAGCTGCTCCTGCGCAGGTGAAGAGGAAGAGGGAAGGGATGCAGAAGTTATTAGGGATCAAGAAGAAGGCGGTTAAGGCTTAGTTCGGGCGGTCTTGGGTCTAAATCTGGGTATGCTTGATGAAGATATCAGGATTGTTTACAGGCTCACGCAGGAATGCTGACCAGTAATTGCTATATCGCAGACTCGTGACACCCTGCCAGAGCGTTAGGTCGCGCCTTTTCTACACCAGCCTTGTTGGCACCTCATAGACGTTCTCCTCCTCCGGCCTCTCCTTATTCTCGAAACCCCCTGCCCCATTTCCTTCCCCGCATTCCCCCTTCCCCCTTCCCCGCTCCGCCAAAGAACCCGCCAATTGCCTTTCCCCTTCATTCTCCCTCCTCTCCCCTCTCTCCCCTTCGCTTGACTCCCCTTTAAATGCCGGGCATCAGACGGGTGAAGAATGCTGCTCACCAAAGCTGCGAAGGTTCCACAGCCGAATGTGTCGCGTGCTACATTGAGCTCCAATGGGTCCCCGTGACACTAGCTACGGGGTATCCGGCCCCACTTTCGGATCTGGAAAAGAGGTCCATCCTCATCCATGTAGGACGTCTTGGACGAGGATGAGGGAGTGTATAAGATGTGGAGACAAACTTCGTCCCAGGCGGATGATCACATTCCGCTTAAATTGATGTACTTAACTACGAAAGTTTCGTCAACTGGTTGTCCGTGCGTTCTCGCACAATGGTCCGATTACCCGTCAAGACCGAATCCGACACCGCTTGCAAAGAACGCATAGGAATTACCTCACACACGACAACATCATTACCGTCATGCAATCTTACCCTCAGTCCATCTCAGTCGCAACACCCACAAACCAGAACATCACACACCGCCCTTCCTCTAATCCCGCTCAAAACTCCATTCTCTCCACATCTACGTTCACATCCGCCTTCCTAACCCCAGCCGAACCATCACCCATAGCCACATCCCCATACCCATGCTCAACAAGGTATATCCGCCACAACTCATCCTCCTTCTCAAGTCGGTCTCTCCCCTTATCCTCCACAAAGAAGAAAGCAATGAGGACGCCGAGGACACCACAGCCTGCCTAAAAAATTAGGGTAACTATCTTGTTGCTGAGGTAGGTAGCGAGATGAAAGACTTACCGCAACGATGAATGTGTATCGCTTGCCGACGTGGTCTAAGTTTGGGAACAGAAGTCAGCGATAACCTCGTGCTGATAGGTGGAGGTGGAGGTGGAGATGACGCACTTTGAATGGGTGTGAAACACTGAGTACCGATAGCGGCACCGGCCTTACCGAACGCCGCGGAAAGACCATAGCAAGTACCTCTGATCGATGTCGGGTAACTCTAAATTCACGCAGAACACACTCAGCGAGAACAAACATAGAGATGAATGTGGTCCATGGTCCAACTCACCTCGGCCGAGATCGTCCCTTCCATATTACCTGGACCAAAATTCCCGGAAGATTGCATGAAACCATACCTATCGCGCGGTTACCTATCGCGCGGACCACGTATGAATTGCATGAAACCGTACATGACGATGAAAGCGGGGATGACATGGGTGATCTTTTCATATGAGATACCGACGATCAGACCGAAGATGATGTAGCCTCTACAAGAAGCCAATTCAGCATGCGACAAAACCCGGCACGGGTGTAAAAACGTACGAGAAGCCCATCATGAGGAGATTTCGACGGCCAGTGCTGCATAACATCATCGGATCAGATACTGGGCGTCATACGACGGGTACGAGGTACATACTATTTCACCACCCAGGCACCCAGGAATACACCGGGAAGAGCGAGGACGGCGAGAAGGAGAGTCCACCTGGGAACGAAGTATCAGGTGAAAGCCGATCGTGGGGAATGACATCACGGACTCTAGGGTTCTCATCAAACCTCCCTTAGGGAGAACTCCGGCGATGATGGTAGAGGAGAAGATCTGAGCGAGTGATCAGCTTCGTCAGCGTCTCGTCATGAGTCGGAGACTAATACTAGTACATACACCGTTGGGGAAGGTCACGAAGTCGTACCTGTTACCGAGAGTCACTAAGTCATGCTTCTTCGTTTCGTT
>JAABUH010001308.1_pt1 | contig 28776 bp, 30 predicted proteins | sample 5559121 | NCBI WGS metagenome assembly JAABUH01 (sample SAMN10711871, study PRJNA513364) | rock metagenome | isolation source: Antarctica rocks | place: Antarctica: Victoria Land, Battleship Promontory nord | collected 2015-12-28
GGGGATTAGTATGGAGTTGATGTTGTTGTTGATGTTGTTGTTCATACCGCTCTTTCCCTTCCTGTTACTCCTCCTCCTCCTCCGCCACCACTACAGTATCTCATTCTCACCCCTTCCCACTCATCACCCCTTCCCACCGTCCTCCCCCCCCCCCCTTTCTCAGCCCATCCCCCCCCCCAGCTCACCCCCCCTCAATTTTCCCCTCCACACAGCCTCTCTCGCTCGATCCATCGTCCCAGTCAATGTGTGGGGATGAAAAAGATATTTTCACCTCAAGGCTGGATCTATGGATCTTTTTGTTGGTTATGTTTGAATGGAGTGCGTGGGTGGTGGGTGGGTGGTTAGGAGATGGTGGGGGAGGGGTGGTTTGAAGATGGGGGAGGAGGTGGAAGGGTTGAGGGGTGAGGGTGGAAGGAGGGGTGGAAGGGTAAGGGTGAGGGTGGAATGGAGGGGTGGGAGGGTGAGGGTGGAAGGGTGGAAGGGTAGGGATGGTTAGGAGATGGTGGTGGAGGGGTGGAGGGGGAGATGGTGGGGAAGGGTGGAAGGGTGGAGGGGTAGAGAGAGTTGAGATGGGCGAGGAAGGGAGTGGGCTGGTGTGGGCTGGGCTGGGCTGGTGTGCAAAGATGTTTCGATGAGGCTTTAAAGAGAGAGAAATTGAGAAGAAAGAAGAAAACGAAATGAAATAACAAGAGAACAAAACTATACAAGAAGACGAGAAGAAGGCGAGGGCCGTCCTGAGAAAGAGTATATACTACGGCCCGAAAAGAAAGAGTAAAGAAACCAGAGCATCAAACGAAGTTTTGAGTTTTTAATATGTTTTTTTCCAATGATCTGAGTGCGATGGAATGAGATAATGTGAAATGAAAGGGGTTTAATTTCAAGATCAAAAATGAAAGAATTGGAAAAAAAAAGAAGGGAAAAAAGGAAACATATGTACTGTAGATGATGAGTAATTAGCGTATGCAGAAAGCTTTCGAATCCTTGGCATCGCAATTGTCGCGCCCCCCCCCCAATATGTATAGACATTTCGACTTTTCAACTCCTCAACATCTATTATCGCATTAGATCATACTCAACAGGCTCAAATAGATGAACCAAATAGGTGAATATGAAGCTATTCAGACACTACTAATCAAAATCTATAGTACCAGCTTCAAGATCTCTTTTCAAGGCTTTAATATCAGCTTCAAAGATATAATCTTCGACGCTATGCTTGAAATGCTGTCTCGAAAACCTATCACATCTGCTTCTTTCGACAGCGTAATGGAGAAATTCACCAAAGTTGCCTTCAAAATGGGGCCATATCTCCTCGAAATGTCGTCTGATCCAGGTCTTCAAAACACTAAAACTGAGCTCGATGGGATTGAAGTTCGGAGAGTATGGTGGCAGATATCGTACCTCACACCCGTGTGAGGTAATGAGTTCCTCGATACGAGCGTTAAAATGTATGCTGGCGTTATCCATGATGATTACACTCTTTGGGGCCGGAAAGGGACTGCATAGAGGTAGCAATTCATCTGCTAGTCATCGAAAGAAAGCCTCGCCGTTGAACCAGCCTTCACGAATACCTGTACAGGGTAGATAGCCATCTATCGTGTAAGTCGGAAGAACACTTCAGCAATGCTCTCTCTTTCTAGAGGCTTGATAGCGAGCTGATTCATCAACTGGTGCGTAGGCTTGATGACGCCACCCCGTAGTCTCGTTGAAGAGAGTCTCGTCAACGAAGACAAGCTGCTCAGCCGTCAGCTGCAACAGGTCGGCAACCCAGTTTAATCGCAGCTCATCGTTCTGTCTGATGCTCACACGCTGCCCCTTTTTATTGCTCCAGCGCCTTCTCTTCAGAATCCTCGATATCGTGAACTGATGCACGTATAAATCCCACTCTTCCCATAGAAATCACATCATCTCTTTCTGCATAGCTCATGGCTGTTGCTCCAGATATGTAATTAGGGAGTCTTCAGCGGCCGAAAAGACCTTTCGAGAAGCGCCTTTGGGTCGGAATTGAGATCTGAACGAAGAGCCATACATGAATAGATTCTTCTGAAATCTATAGACGGTATCGAAGTGACAGTGAACCTCTTCGGCGATAGCTTTGGGGCATCAGTGAAGTAGCAGAAGTCGTAATATTTTGGAGCGAAGGGCCGAAGCCAGTGGACCTGTCATAGCTAAAAGGATGTCAGCACTGTGAAAGGTTTGAACAGCTTCAAATTTACCTGTTTGATTGATTTTTCTATTGATAATAGAGCGTTGAAGATTTGAGAATGTCAAGAATGTCTGAATTCAACAGTAAATTTGGGGGGGGGCGCGACAATTGCGATGCCAAGGATTCGATAGCTTTCTGCATACGCTAAAAGTAATAAAAAAAATTCCAAAAATCTCATTCACCACTCTATTCTCTCAAGACGAACATAAAACCTGATTGTAGATATTGCAGTTGTGAAGCTACTACTACTACATAGATAGTTTAGATGAAATAAATATTCGAAATAATTTTAATTCAAAGCACTTGTGAAGATATAGCAGACTGCGAGTGTCTTTTAATTATCTTTCCCGTCTCTGATTTCCCCTTTTTCGTTTTCTTGTAATTTTGGGGGGTTTTTTTCGGGATAGAAACGTGTGAGGGAATGGAAAAAAGTGGGATTTAATGGGATGGCGTTGTTCTTGATGAGGGGCTGTTTAGGACTTGGGAAGAAGGGGGGGGAGATGAATGAGAGAGAAGAGAGGGGAAGAGAGGGAAGGGGAAGGTGAGGAAAAAGAGGAGGTGAGGGGTGGGGGAGAGGGTTTGTAAATAGATAGAGCTGTCTTCCCTAGGCTACAAACTTCTCAATTCTGTCTGATATCCCTTCATACCCCAGCCCCAACTCGAATTCTTCCTCAACTAGATCTATCTACTCTCGCCCTTCCTCTTACCCCCAAGAAGGGAGTTCTCATTGAGGAGGGACGAAAACAGAGGACATAGTACTTAATAGCTAGGACCTTCCCATTCACAGTTACACAAACTCCCACCTCGCCAACCTCCCCAATCCCTGCCCTGCTTCGCGAAGGATGCACAGGCGTTGCTCCTTGCCCAGATTTAAATCATTTCCATCCTGTATCACTCTCGCCAACGCAATACTACCAATCGCAGTTGATCTCCCCTCTCCAAGGTTGAAGTTCCCCGTCGTGACAAATCCGATTAGATCTTCTTCGTCTGGTACACTTGGGTATGCTGGAGAACCGGCTCTGATATTTTCATCAATTACTGATAAAGGGGGAGCGATCAACCAAGCAGCGAGTTGCTGATTGCGGAGATGGTCCGGGATGTCTTTATCCGCCACGTTCTTCCGCCTGTGCGCGACTTTTTGGGTCCTGGTCGGTTTTGGAGGGGAAGCAAGAGCGAGCCATCTCGAGCGTAGAGAAGGGTTTTTGGTGGGGAGGCCGTAGATCCTGGTACAGGGTGTGGGTGTACCGCGGGATAGGAGGGTGAGGGAGATGATTGTTAGGGCGGTGGGGGGGATGGTTAAGGGGGAGGTATCGGAGGAGTGGGGGAAAGGGATGTGTACGACGTTGAGAGGCGGAGTCGGGGAAGAGGTAGGCTGTGTAGGAGGGGAGGTCGATATGACGGATGAGTTACCGGCTGGTTTCGCTGGGTCGGGAACCTTCGGAGCACGAGGCTCTGTGTTTTCCGAATCGTTAGATGCAGGAAGCGGCGGTCCCTCAAAAAGCCTTTCCCAATCACAAGCCCACCCCCTCCCCACCTCCCCCTTTCTCCCCTCCCCAAGATCCACACTCTCCCACTGCACCCTCTTCCCCTTCGGTCTCTTCTCCCACTCCGCCTTCCTCTTCTCCCGTTCCATGCACTCCCACTCCCACCCAGAACTCGTTCCCGGAAAATCACCCGGGAACCATGGCACGCCTTGCTCGAACGCTAGCTGTCTTTTCTCTCGAAGTCCGCCAAAGCGCGGATTTCCGCCTGAGGAGAGGGGGTAGTGCATTATAGAGTACCAGACTGGGAGGACGCTTTTCCAAGGGAGGAGAAGGGTCCAGGAGCCTTGGGTGCTGGTTGATGAGGAACGGGATGCCAGTAATAGGACGGGGATCTGGGGATCTCGGGGAAGAGGGTCTGGATAGGCACCAGGAAGGGCTGCGCCTTTGCGGCGATTGATCGATTTTTGGCTGGGTAGTAGGCGGGAAGCTTCAAAGCGGGCTTTGCCAGAGAAGATGTTGGGAAGGAGTTGAGTGGTGTCCGGTGACCATGCTGAGAGGGTGTGGAGAAGTTCTTCGTTTGCATTTGGAGAGGAGGAACACTTTAACGTCCGGGGCGGATAGTGTAGTCGAGGGTCACAGACGTTAAAACCTAGGAGGGCGTTGGAAGGTAGTGAAGCTGGATTCGTGACAGCCACCAATCTTGGCCAGATATCCTCTGGCCTATCGAAATCCGGAGGGTCTTTCCCAATGGTGGCGACTGGTTGCAGCGTAGAAATCAATGTTTCTGTGGACCCAGGACCAGTAACTTCTATACTCCCAATCTCAAACCTTAGGTCCTCAACCATAGCCGGTGGTCGTTGAATCTTCGAGACTTTCAAGGTCTCATTCCAAACCTGTAAGAACGCAGAAGGGTGAACGCGGATAAACAGCTTCCTCATGGGCTTCTTGGCTGAACCACTCTTTTCAAGCGGTTCTGTGCCTTTCATATTCTCGACACACCACACAACGCTCACTTTTGATATCCACTTCTTCTCGCCATCTCTTTCCCGGATCCATCCCTTCCACCCCCTCGAACCTCTCCTCCACTTTCTCTCCCTTTTCCCTGTCACCATATTCTCCTCAACCCCTAGCCCCCTTAGTAGCCCCAGTAAACTTTCCTCCGCACCCTCAACTCCAATTGTACTCATGTAGCTTGTATCCCAAGCGACACATCCTCGTTCTGATCCCGCACGATGGGTCGCCCTGTAGCACTTGTCCGTTGGCGTAAGTGGGATTGCAAATCGCCATAACGATTCTTTAGGTGCTGTCATGTGTGCTCTCTTAGCATGATATAAATGCGTAGGGAGCCAAGACTTGTGGATCTGGCGTTTACGGAACTTTGACGCTGGTTTGGCTGGCTTCGTAAGGGCATTCTTCTTGACTTTAGGTGGCCGAGGAGCTAACGATACTGTTTTCTCTGGAACAGTTTCGCCAGCTTCTTGCCCCTTCGACTTGATCCCTTTCTTTTTCGTGAGAGCTCCCAATTTCTGTAGCTTCTTTGCGGTTTCTAAGCGGAGACGCATGTGAGGGGAGGGCTTTCGGCGCCTCGCAGACACTGTTGGAGTATTGTCATTTTTCATCTTCGCCCTTCCACTCTTGTTAGCAACGCAATATCCCACACTAGCCTTGTCAATGGTTGGAGCCCACCCACCTCCTTGGCTGCCCTCGCCCTTAATTTCTTCGGCACTTTCTTCACATTATGGCTTGCCGTTCTTCTCCTCAGATTCTTCGGCAACGACTGAAATGCCCTTGTGGTCAATGACCTCTTAGAGGTGCCCATGCTGGCTTCCATCGCTTTGATCTCGAACTCCCGGGCCTTGACGAAGGCAGACACATCAAGATCACCATTCTGATTGAGAGCTTTCTCAGAGGTTTGGGCTAGAATTGTTCTTGCTGAAGAGCTTTTAACGCGTTTTGCTGCGCGGTTCGATAGGGGGTCGACGGAGGTGGGGGGTTGTTTTCGCTTTGAAGGTGGTAGAGGCGGCATACTGGAGAAGACGGGGCTGCCTTAGATCTTTCACGTAAAGCCTTGCCTCTAATGGCGAGACTTACTGTCGAGGGTGTATTGAAGATCTGACGATTGCTGAGGAATTGTATTTCGAGCAACGCGCGCCACGCTAGTATCTACGGGTTTCCCGCGCACACTGGGTTTCTGCGCACGCTAATCTATATTAGCTACTTCTTGATAGTATTAGGTTTAGCGTGATCAAAGACGGGTTTTGTATCACTACGGAATAGTTAGTGTTAGTCCGCGCGGAAACCCCAATGGATACGAGTAGTACGATTCTCCTCCTAGGCTCCTTCACACCCTTCCACCCTGATCACTGCTTTGAAGGTAATTCTTGTCGACAAGCTTACCAGCACAGTCTTGCAGACTTCTCACTCTCAGTCGTTCCCCTAACGAACTGCGGAAGATCTAACATGTCTCTCAAACCTCCTTTTACCCTAGCTACAGCTCATCAGAAGGTCAAGGCCGCTCAAGCGCTGTGGAACACTCGGTGAATTACTCTCTCATTCTACCAACTTAAACATGTTTGTTAATCCATTGCCCCCGTCCTCGTCTTTGTCCATTCACTCCTACCCTCTACTAATAGCCATTTTCCTAGGGACCCCCAAGCAGTAACCAATGCCTACACCCCCGATACCACCTGGCGTAACCGTTCCACTTTCCTCCGTGGCCACCCAGCCATCATCGCGTTCCTTAACGCTAAATGGGCCCGCGAGATATCTTACCGTCTCCGCAAAGAGCTATTCTGCTACCACGAAAACCGCATCGCCGTCCAATTCTGGTACGAGTATCAAGATGCAAGATCACAAATGCGGTGGATGAGAACGTATGGGATTGAACATTGGACGTTTGCGCCGGATGGGAGGATGGAGAGCCGGATGATGAGTGGAAATGATGTGAGGATTGGCGAAGGGCAAAGGGGAGGGATGAGGTGGTTTGGGGACGATGTGAAGGATGTGGATAGTGTGGATATATATAAAGAATTGGAATGGATTGGGGGTGGAGTCGAGAAAAGCCCCAAGCATAAGTAGGTTGTGTGAGCACTTGATGGGAAGAGAAATTAGTGGAAACGGGTTCGAACCAGTTATTTTATAGTATCCATTTTGACTGGGCTTTTTAGATGCCATGGCTACACATACGACCAGCTAATCCCTTTGTAACCATAAGCCTTCGTTCCGCATTGTCGATTTCATATCCTCCTTATACACCAAAAGCTTTTCTTTATAACTCATCATATTCAACATACGGGTCCAGTCTCTCCATTAAGTCTTCCTCGCTCATCTCCTCGCCTTGCCATTCCTGCTTCATACCGCCAACTGGCTTTGGTGGGATAAGCACATTGCTCACGACATGGATGACGCCGTCTTTGGCGATGCCGTCCTCGATTGTGACCCGGGAGAAGCCATTTAATTTGATGCTGATAAGTCTGCCATAGCGTGCGACATCAATGCTCAAAGACTTATCCTTAAGCAGTGTGGGGAGGTCGATCTTCGCAAAGCTGTTAGTGCCAAGGTTTAAGTAGAAGAAAGTACTACGTACGTGAAAGTATCCCTTCGGAATTCGGGTCTCAGAGACACCATCGTGTGTGTAGTACGCATCAGAATACAAAGTCTGATTGGCAACGACGTGGTATTTCAGTAGAGCCTTCAAGTACTTCTGTCCATATTGGCTGAACAGGAATCCGTTGATTCTCGGTCCGAGCTTCTGAAAGGCAAAATTCGATGGGGCAAATATAGTACCTCCAGCATGGTTCGAGGTGTCATTCATAGCGCTAATCAAGCCGGTTTTTGTCAAACCGAGTTCGAGGGTACTGAATTCACTAGGAAGGAGCTGGATGATCTCAACAGCCTTTGGGGGTGGCACAAGAATGCTGTCGACACCGTGGATGACACCATTAGTTCCGAACTACTCCATGTCAGCTAAACGGCTAATCGAGACTCTATGAAACACTTACAATGTTGATTGCGATGACTCGGCTATAGAAATTAACAGTCAAACCCCTCAGACCGATATTGGTGCTCAATCGCTGCATTTCGCCTGCGAGGTTCTCGCCGACCAACGTTGTAGGGATAGTATGTGTCACCAAGACACGACCAGCTGGATAAAAATCTGCTGAAACATGATACAATAGAACCTTCTTGAGGTCATCCTTTGACGGCTTGGGAGCGTGCTCAGGGATCTTTTCGAAAGCTTTATCGGTTGGTGCAAAGACTGTGTAATTTGCAGCAGTTCCATTCAGGAGAGTGACAAGGTCCTCATACTCGTTAATGAGGGCTGCAAGTTTAGTTGTGTACTTGCTTTCCGCAATCAGTTGGTACACGGTCATGTTTGGCTCATGGTGGTGACCTTTGCGGCCGTGATGTCCATGGTCTCCGTGATGACCATATCCGCCATCGATGCTGTTGGTCTCGCTTTCTAGCCACAATCTCGTGTCGAAGGCAGTGTCTTCGATCTTCTGGGAGAACTCATGACCAGTCTCGGTAATACATTCGATGGCGGAATCGATCGCGTTCTTCGAGGTCTGTACAACCTTGGAGAAGGTATTCTCGAAGTCGCTAACAAGTTGGTCCTTGTAAAAAATCAAATTTGAGGTCCTGTGTGATTCAACAGCGATCTCGCTCATTACCTGCTCGTCAGGTATGACGAAGGCGGAGGTAAGAGCCACGAGCAGCAAAAAGGAGGTAAGATTCATGTTGATATGATAAAGCGCAAGGTGAATACTCTAGGTACTTTGAACAAAGAGTTAAAGGAATAAGATAGTGATGTAGGAAAGTAAGCACTTCAGGCGGTTGCCTGACGCGCGGTGTGGTGACGTCCACATTTCAAGGCGGGGACTTAAGGTATATTCGGCTTATACCGCAAATGGAGCCTGTAGCGAAGTTGATTTATATCTGCTGCAGCCTGCAGGCTGCCTTTACTCAATCAGATCAACGAATGGTACCGCTCGCACAATTCATTCACTGACTGCTTCGGCGAAACGACTGTTCTGAGGACGGTATCGTCTTCGCAGCTTCATTGCTCGATGACGCTGTGACAACCCTGCGATGAGCTTGTTAGATCCCGGCCATGATCTGATTAGATAAACGTGCTTCTCACCCTCTCACGCCTCTGTACGGAGTACCTTCCCCGTATCGCAACAATACACAGCTCTTAAGCTGTCCCTGTCAATCATTTGCTCACACCACCTTTGGAATTCTTCAACCCCTTCCCGTACATCAATTTCCTGTACAGGACTTTTACAACGATCCGACTAGCTAGATGTAATGGCAGGACCAGCAGCACTTGTTGTTCCAGCGCTCAAGAAACATACCGCAACCGTGATCTGGGCACATGGACTCGGAGACAGGTATAATGGCAAATACTATCCTAGCATTTCAATCCTGAGCTAATTGATGGCAGTGGTGCAGGATGGTATGAGAAGTTGTGTTATGACGATTAGAATGATCTAAGAGTAACGAAATTCAGGATGCCTATTGCTGAGAACTTTAGGAGGAGGGGGAAGTTCGAAGAAATCGCCTTTGTCTTCCCAAATGCTCCAACGATACCTATCACAGTGGTATGGTTCCACTTTCCATATACTTACATGAACTACAAGACTGACATCCATGTGTCTAGAACTTCGGAATGAGAATGCCGGGATGGTATGACATTGTGAGACCACGCGATACCGTTCGTTTTCTTCATGCACGAAGCAACCCCATACTGCTCGTCTCACAAGTTTCCACTGATTATGAAGATACTAACGCTTCTTCGGTTTCCAGACCACGTTCAGCGACCTTGCACAAGCCCACGATCAGCCGGGAATCCTCAAGTCTCGAGACTACTTTAACACCCTCATCAAAGCTGAGATAGAGAAGGGGATCCCATCATCAAGGATAATTCTCGGTTAGCTATTACGTGGCGTGGGAGCCAGATTTTAGACGCTGACTTGGTATAGGCGGGTTTTCTCAGGGTGGAGCCATCTCACTCTTCACAGGAGTCACCTGTCCCGATAAGCTTGCTGGGATATTTGGGCTCTCGAGTTACCTCCTCCTGCACACCAAGATCAAGGATTATGTACCAGCAAATAATCCGAATAAGGAGACCCCTATATTTATGGGTCACGGGAACATGGATCCGCTTGTCAAGCACGAATGGGGCGTACAGACTGCGCAGGCATTGAGAGATATGGGGTGGACTGTGAACTTCAACACTTATCAGGGTCTGGCTCACTCAGCCGATCCTCAAGAAATCGACGATCTAGAGGCGTACATCGCAGAGAGACTACCTCCTCAAGGTGACAAGGCTCCTTTGGGGAAATGACTAGGACAAGAAATGCCATCGGATGGTGGTATCTTAGTGTTTCAAGCCCTTATTGGATTGGTGTTTGCTGTTGCTATTCTCTTGTACAATAGACCGTGGCTTGGAAAAGAAGAGAAAAGGAATAGAGGGAAATAGTAATTTCCGAGAAATCTCATAGATGATTTCACATTCCTCACAACGCGTTGCTGAGATAAATGAACGTCGATGCACTAAAGTGGACCGCGGGGTAATCGAATGTAGAATGCCCCACAATGCTGACAAACACCGACTTGTCTCAAAGACTCCGGTCTCGTTTTGCCTTTACCTAACAAGGCATTATATGCGAACTTCCCATTGATCGGTCTCATCGTCAGTCGTTACCTGAAGCCAAATCTATCAGCCTCTCGACCAGTCAAGATGTCTGGCCTCAAAGCTGGGGACAAGTTCCCGGAAGGAGTCGAATTCTCGTAAGATCGCTATCTGTAGCCGGCGTCTCGAAAGGGTTAGCTAACAAAACATTACCTCAAGCTATGTCCCTTATACTGAGGAGAAAGAAGAGATCACAACTTGCGGCGTTCCTCAGCCGTACAAAGCTAGCAAGGAGTTTGCAGATAAGAAGGTCGTGCTATTTGCTGTTCCAGGTAAGCATGCCACTGTGGGGAGGGGTTTCCAACGGGATATGGCACTCTGGGGCTGACGAGGCTTCCAACGTTCTAGGAGCCTTCACGCCAGGTTGCTCTGTTAGGCATCTACCAGGCTACATTCAAAATCTGCCGCAGATCAAATCGAAAGGCGTCGATATAATTGCGGTCCTTGCCTTCAATGACCCTTATGTTATGAGCGCTTGGGGCAAGGCCAATGGCATCAAAGGAGATGATATCGTCAGTAGTCTGGCCATAGACGCGAGGAAAATCGGGCACAAGCTTACCGTCCCGCAGCTTTTTTTGACAGATCCTGAGGCCAAGTTTTCTAAGTCAATTGGCTGGACAAGAGGCGAGCGTACTGGCCGATATGCTATGATCATCGACCATGGCAAGGTGTAAGCATTTTTTCGAAGTTGTTCATACCCACTTCCAGACGTAATGATGAGTTTTGAGACATGTGTCGCGAGTGTACACTCTAAAAACACGTCTCATAGCTCATGAGTCTACCCTCAAAAAGCAGTACTAACTCCGAAATCTTTTAGTACCTATGCCGAGAACGAGCCTGGAGGAGATGTTACGGTTGGTTTTCAGACTGGGAAGGCGATTATTCGCAAGATAAAAGCTAATCAATTAATAGGTCTCCGGCGCCGAGGCAGTACTTGCAAAACTTTGAGGCGCTTGAGCTGGCAGGCCTTCATCTGGTCCAAGTTTTGGGGATTATCTGTGGAGGAAGAGACTTGGCATCTTTTGACTTCCTGCAAGACCTTGTCTTCATCATAGAGAAAGCATCCCATAGACCACTAGATCGAAATGTAACAACCTGAAATCAGGATTATATTACCGTACCTGGTCACAAACGCGCGTGAGGTTTTCCGACTCGGAAGCTTGCCGCGCTAAGTTTATGTTGCTTGCTAACTACCTCGAGGACCTTCAGCCATCTAAGAAATACGGCATCACCATACAAGGACTCAGATAGTGGATCAAGCTCACAGCTTGGAGCCCAAGACTTCTTAATCTCACCACAGCAGCTACATAGGCCCCGTTGAACACGAAATGTTTCGCTTCGTAAGTTGTTTCGTAATCTAGGGCAATCTAAGGATTTTCATCGCTGACATCTCCCTTTAGCATAAAGCCCTCGATGTCATAACTCTTTTCCACCGTCCTTCCTTACCGTCCTCCATGCGTGCCCATGCCCTTTTGAAACAGATATCTGCTCAGGCGTCTGATACGGCAACCATGGACCAGGCAACAGATCACACAGCGCAAAACAAAATTCAAAGGTCGGAGTTTCAATTAGATGTTACCGAGGAGGCTCCAACAAGCGATCAATTGAGGAGTATATTGGAGTATGTTGGACCAAAGAAAGCTAGAGAGGTGGTAGATGGAGCGAGAGATGAGGCAGACGCGCTGACAAGATTAAAAGAGGACCCCAGTAAATTCAGGGCACCGGTTGTGAGTCTACCTTAATTGACCATGGAAAAGGGCTGCGCTAAGCTTATATGTAGATTGTTGATTGGAACAATGGTCGGGCTGGTAAGGACTCTAGCTGTCTAGACCAGTGAATCATCATGCTTACAAGAGATCTAGTCGTCGGAGATAATGAATCTGAAATCATGAAGATGATAGGTCAGCTACCCAAAAAGTAGGCCGAAGTGTTGCGCCAACGCAATCATGAATCCATATGCGATTCAAGCTGTGGTACTACCGATAACGTGAGAGATATCTATGCAAGCCGTATCCCAAGGATCGATGTCATTCATCGACTTAAGTGAGGCAGTCAGCTACGAACGCCTTTCACATAAGCTCCTACCTCTTAACAGAAGCCCTTACCTTCCGGCCCGGTAGATTCTACCACATCTGGTTGTTTTCTTCAAGATGAAGATCACAGCCACTAAGAAAACCGAGTAAACTCCAACAACTGAAACGTTTGGGGGACCCTTTCCCTATCATCACGTACTACTGCTCACTAGTCATGGTTGAATATCACTGACACAGTCAGTGATATATGTGCTCATTGGAAGCGGCTACCTTACTACCTCCTCTCTTATTGTGTGATGAGCCTCAACTGCTTGTGAAGTATCCTGAAGCTATGTATGAAGCCTGACAATAATTCTGTAAACCACGATCTTCTACTATTATCTTTCAAATATTTTGGCTCGGTACTGCCAGTAACGAAATCTTAAATATTTAGGATCAACCGATTATTGGAAAGTACGATAGATGACGAAAGCAACCTTTACTACCATACCTGTACCACTCGTTTGCTCCGTTCTCTGGCAAGTGCTTGAGGGAATTTCCCTCGTGCTTGGCCAGAACCAACTCGTGGATATCTTACGTTCTTGCTTCATGTCAACAACACTAAAAGTAGTCCAACCCTTAACACCAGCTCAGACCTAGCACTTTGCCCCATTGCTTCCGCTCATGCAGCACAAGGCAAACATCATGTCTGTCTCTAGCCGTGGTAAGGCGATCTTCTCGACACGGCTTGGCCGATTTCTACCTCGTGAAGCAGTTGAGCCTCGCGGTCCGATCGCCCTAAGGAGTGAACCAGAAGACGACCTAGACAGCATGATTGCAAGGCTGGAGCGAGACTATCCTGTCCAGAGCAGGGCAATCACTCTACCTATCAAGAACATCTATGAATACTTTGACCACTACGATTGCCACGTTCTTGGAACTGGGTTTCTTCACAAAGTTCTCGAAAACATTGTTTTCCGTAACTTCACCAGATCACAACACGTACGTGAGATTGTGAACGGTTTGAAAGAGGGCAAGCTCGCCAGCTTCGATAGGATGGCAGTTGCACAATCGCTGCACGACATCTTTACCGAGACAGAGATCGCAGAGTATGGGGAAGATATTCTGGGAGAAGCTTTTGCAAAGATTGGGGACCTTGTGAGGCTAGATTCGGATAGAGAAGGTAGATTCGCGTGTTCACTCGTCTGGTCATCTGCTGCTTTTCGTGAGGCCTATCAGTTCTGGGATCTCAACTCACTCACTCACTCATCGCCCGTCTTTTATCGTTGAATGTTTTGCCTAGCGCTTGCAGAGGAACTTGGCTAACACTGATTCTTGCCAGCCGTTAGTGCTCAGCATCGAAAAGAGGGTCTTCATCACAACGTCACACAGAATATTACCAATTCCCAAACGTCACTCCTTAATCCGTCCGTGCAGCCGCAACGCAATTCGTCCGCTCCACAGTCTTCACGAGTCAGCTATGCTTTACCACAAATTCCTCAACCCCCTGTGCAACGCTCCAATTCTGCCTTAGACATACCGTCAAATGATTTACCAAAGGAAGTCTCGGGTCTTTCACCTTCGCAAGGGCAGGTTGCGACAGACCGCACAGACCGCTACAGTGATCTTCCGGACAATACACTCAAAGTGCCCATGCAAGGGTTTTCCAGCGACACTGCGGCTCAGCCACCGCGAGCACCACCCATACCTATCTCTCACCATCCTACGGCATTGGGCATTGGAATACCTCAAGACATGTTTCAGGCACGTATCTCTCAGCCCCATCCGATGGTGCGAATTCCGATAGCCAAGAAGCCGCCTCCTATGGGATTCTCTAATGATGCTCGTAATCTGATCAACCAGCCGACGGGTGCTACTACTGTCCCAGTGTCACCGGTACAGCAAGCCATGCACATGCCACATCAACTTCACACTCCAGCAGCTGAAAATCGCTATCCCAGGGACATGGGTGGCGTCAGATCAGCTTTTGATTCAGACCATACTAAACAGCTTTTTAGTGTCTATTCTGCTGGTTCGCCCTTTAGTGAGGATAATCACTTGGACCAAGCCAGATTCCTTGCAAACGATTACCCGGCCGCTGTACCTTTTAGTCTTCGTACTAGTGGTAGAGGACAATACAGGCGTTCTTCGTCAAACCAGTCGCAATCGGCATTTCATTTGCCAGCCGCCGCCAGCAACCTGGGAATCGTGCCTTCTATGTTACCACCTGTATTTGAACCATACCGGCATTTCTCTACTGGGCATATATCGACTCAGGCAGCTTGGTCTCAAGATGGAGATCTTTCCACCCCAACAAACCTTGCAAGCGCGGCCGGCTTTTCTGAACGACAGCGGCCTCGTCAGAACGGTCCACAGCGAAATATATATCAAGTACAGAGAGGTTCGGAACGTTGCGATAATAAAACCCTCTACGTCGGGTGGTTTCCGAACCACGTTGACTCCGAGATGCTGCGAAGAATATTTGCTCATTGCGGCCCTATTCTTCATATTTCATGCCCACGAGCCTCCCTCAATGCGTTCAAACCAGACTGCAACTACTACGCGTTTATAGAGTAATTCATTCCACCCCAACCTTGGGTTTTTGTTAATGATGGCGAACCACAGATATGCGAATGCGAGTAGTGCAACCGAGGCTATCAAAGTCTTTCATAGAAAGCCGCTTGACTTTTTGGGAGGTCCTTGTGATTCAAGGCTCAGAGTTCAGCCCCCGAATGGTCCTTGGGATGATCGGTACAATCGTGAGGGTGTGAGGACTCCTGCCTTTTCTAAATCTGGTGGCTCGCCATATAAGCAGCATCACAAAAATGAAGGTAGATTCGACCGAGGAGATTGTGAACGGCGTGATTTTTCACCTTCGCACAATGCTGAAACGCCTAAAGCATATGCCGATGTGAATCATAGAGACTTCACTAGAAGTACCACTTTGGATAATCAACCAGGTCTAGATGGTAAAATAGCCACACAGCTAACAGAAGAGACGATGGAAGTACCACCGCATATAGATCCTATAACGTCAGAACACGATATCAGTCAACGCAAGGTCGCTGTAAAACTTCCGTCTACAGGCAATGACGAACGTGGAAGGCAAAGGGCTACGGAGTTGAAGATTTTTGTACAGAACATTCCCATTATGGCGAATGTTCTTTCAGCTAGGGAACAGCAAGACAGCCGTCAGGAACAGGCTAGTCAGGAACGATCTGGAAACACTGGATCCGGGGTTGTTCTTGACAAGGCAGACATGGATACCAAGAGCCCCACCGAGTCGAGAGCTGAGAACAAGCCCACAGCTCCCCGAAGTACAAAAGAGAAAGAGCCAAAGCTTGCTGCCAGCAAAACTAGTACAGCGCGAGCAAAGCCCACACCGGCTCGGGTAGAGAAGAGCCCCGAAAAGTCTACCCAGCCGCAAAAAGGAGAAAAATCGACTACCACGGCTCAGCCACAAAAGGCAGCTGAGAGCTACCCCAGGCCAAAGACTGATGTGAGGAATCCTACTCAGGCTCCGTTAGGGAAGAATCCCGAGAGGTATACCAAAGAAATAGCCGGTGAGGGTGTTCAACAGTATGATGGTGGAGCGAAGCCATCAATTACCAAGACTGGTATAGTTGATACAGCGGCAATCATAACAACTTTGCAACCTAGCCTAAGACCTGACAGGACTGCTCATGCGGTTCCCAAAGAGGGGGAAGCTTATTCTATAAAAGATGGTTCGATGACCTTGGCTGCTTTAACTGAGTCAATGGGCGCTAGACCAAAGCAAGAAGCAGCTACAGTAGAGCCGCAAGATCAACCAGTCAGCTCACCAATGTCTCGGGTCGACAGTAGCTCTACCAAAGATAGTGAAATGGGTGGCCCTTCTCCTTTCATGTCGACGGAACCAACGACATATGCTCACTCCGAGCAGTCCGACAGCGGCACGCTTGAAAGTCAAATACCTATCGCCAACTCGACCACAAAGAGCGTACCTCCAAAGCCGTCTAATGATTCTACCAGACCCGACGATAAGCTTATTCAGAAAGCAGCAACAAGTAGCTCCTATAGGTTAGATTCGCTAGCTACAATTACAGAACAATTCGACTATTTGGACGAGAACAAGAAATCGTCAGTTCCGCCATCACCTTTAAATGGTACGGTAAACCCAATTTCTGAGAATCGACCATTAGTACTGTCGACGGAGAACCTGAAAGACCCTTCACCTGACAAGTCAGATCCCGAGACAATCACATTCGAAGAACAGAGCCTCGGCACAAGTGTTGGTGGATCGAAGGTCACCGTACACGCCCCCCATTCAGCGCCTACAGGAAAGATAGAGGATCGGATTTTAGTGATACAGGCCAATGCATCCTCAACTGCGCCAGATAAGATTACATCGTCAGAACTGGACATTTCATCAAAGATTCCCGATGTCAAGCATGGACCCCAGATTCCGCCAAGATTGAGTTCATTGGTGACCCCTGCAACACCGATTTTAACGCACATGAAAAAGCAGCGAAATCTCAAATCTCCGAAGACTACTACAGATAATCTTTATGCAGGCCCAAATTCCAGAGCCTCGAATACTCCATTTGGAGAAAAGTCGTTTTCCGAGAGGAAAGGAATACCTCATAGCGACTTAGCAGAGCCGAGTGGGAAAGGTTCAGGACACGTTGGGTCGTTAGAGCACGACCAATTAGGTAAAGCTGCCATTTTACGAGCTCAAAAAGAGAGTGATGTAGCATCTATCGGCAACGACAAATTACTGCAGCCCTTTGAGTCGGCACATGATCGACAGGTTTCTCAAAAGCCAAAGACAGAACAAGCTGAAGCCTGTACACTTCAATCAAATATGCCTATACCGTCAGCCGACTCCAAAAAGATTGGGAAGAAGACGATGACTAAAACAAAGAAAAAGTCAAAGTCAAAAGGCAGCAAAGACTCTACAGCGTCTGAACCTGCCGCAGTGGAGCCGATTTCGATAGAATCGGCTTCAAATGCTCATACAACGCTTCCGGAACCCGAGACACCTTTCATTATAGATGAGTCTGTTTCATTGCCATTGCCAATGAACAACAACAGAAGCAATGCCCAATATTCAAGTAGTCTTCCAGTGGAGAAGAGTGTTTTCCTCAGTCAATTCCCCGCTGGAATCGAAGAGTACTATCGCAAAAAGGCGGAAGACTATGATCCCAAGCTGCGTCAAGCTATGCATAACAATGACTTGACTACGGACACCGCACCGTCAGATTGTCCCAGCGATACTTCCCCGCCAAAGCGCGCCAAGGTTGACGACACTGATTACGACGTTATAGAAACAGCGAGGAGATTGGGCTATCTGGGACAATGGGGGACAGTAATGGATACGCCTATTGAAATTGGTCCTCGTGTCGTGAGTCTTCGCGAAACTCTTAATGCCTTCGACAGCCATGGACAGCGTAAGACTAGTGATAGCGAGGATAGCCTTAGCACGCTTGGAGCCTTAGATGAGTCCAACGCTGATCAGCTACACAAAGCACATAAAGAGTCTCAAGATTTTGGAGGAGAGTCCTTAACATCGAACGATCCATTCCACAAGCAGATGGCCGAAGTTGATACTGCAATGCAGAAGAAGCGCAAAACACGAGAATTGGCTTTGCCATCTCAAAGCAGAGTCAATTCGGAACGGTATCCAAACCAAGAAGAGGTCCTCTCACAGTTGACCCCAGAAGCACAAAAGATCTTCCACGACCTTCAGTCAAATCCCACAATGGTCCCTTCAGCACAGGCCTCAATGCCAGTCACACCAACTAATCTACAACATTCCACAAGCCAAGTCCTTTCACCTCAGCAAATGGCTGTCCACGAGCAACTCAATACCTCGGATGGTCACCAAACAGCTGCACAGCATATCCTAGAACATGGCCAGGACCCAGAGAGCATGGCCACTAAAGTGAAGACCCTCAGCTCGCAGGAGCGTCGAGAACTCGCAATGCTAGAAGCACAATTTGCCGGAGCAAGTCTGCCTCTAAGGAAAGTTAACGAGTCTCTTACGAAATCACCGTCTAAAGAGCACATTCATAAGATCGCCGAGGAGACGAGCAAGCTCACCGAGAGATCAAGGGGGATTTTGATCAACATGGTCGCACAGGGCCCCAGTCCTCCTGCTTCACCAATCAAGCAGCTATCGCCGACCTTTTCTCAACAACAGTCGCTGCCGAGTACAGAAAACCTCCCACCGCCACCACCACGTCCAGCGCATAAGAAGTTACCTTCCTACTCTGAAGTCGCTACGTCCCCGCCGAAGGGATCCGTACGACTACAATCATCACTCCGGCGATCAGCACAGTTACCATCACTGCAGCCAGGAGATACGGTAGAGGTCACACAGCTGGGCATGGACACGCTCACATCGGGAATGACAAGAGAAGGACCACTGCAGAGACCGTTTCGCGCTGGATCCGAGGGGCCGTATAGGGAAGAGTTGGGAAGGAAGGGCAGGGGTAGAAGGAGAACACAGGAGGGACCGGAGAGACCGTTTATCGAGAGGCGGGATCAGGAGGGTTGGAGTATGGCGGCGCGTCAGTTGGCTCACAACAACGATGTCGATCCGTGGGGGGTGCCGAGGGGGGAGAAGGCGTGGGGAAGTGGGAGTAGTCGATAGAGGTGTTGAGGGGGTGCTGGGTGTGAAGGGTTATCAGATTGGACATTTCGAAGGGGGATATTGGAGATGCATCTTGTAATTTCAACGGAGGAAAAGCGAGGGAAGAGTCAATACAGCCCATCCCTACTATGCCTTGAGATCCCACGAGTTCCGAGCCATGATTGATTACTTCCCTCGCCCCCGAACCTATCCTCTATGCTCAAAGCGTTAACCATACACAAAGTCTCGCAAAGCGCCGTTCGTCCTTTCATTTACCATAATGTCCCGGTCCAATCCAGTCAAGTCCATTAACCCCCCATCCATCACGGAATACTACCAGCAGTCCGAAGTAGGAAAGCAACTATCGGTCCGTAGTCAAAGAACCAGAGCACAGCAAAGCCCATATCGTTTGTAACACATCAAGAGAAGCATAAGCAAAACAATCCATGCCCGGAAGAAGCATTTCTAGAATATCGTCCCATACGCCTCATCCACCGGCAAAGGTTTCCTCGGACTGCTCGGCGCACCATTTGCATCGGCGGCAGGCTTGCGATGTCTACACCCCACGTTAGCCTCTCCCTAAATACCCCAGTTTCTGATCAACGATATGCATACCTGAATGTAAACCCGACAAACAAGCCCTTGCCCATTTGCTCATCCCTATCCGCCATATTCTCCAGTGCTTGCTGCTTATCGTGCACCTCCTTGTACTTGGCCATATCCGCCTCACTGCTGAAATCGTCGAAATAGCCCGCGTCCGTCTCGCCATCGAGTTCCGGCACAAACGGCGCTCTCTGTTCCCTAAGCCTCGCCCAGTCCACTTCGGCGAAATACACATGTTTGTAAATCTCGTTGATGCTTTTGAAGCGTTTAGATTTTCCAGCGACGCAGCGTGTGATGAGGTCCCAGGTTCGTGGGGATAAGAAGTAATTTGGGTCTTCGAACCTGGGTTTCTTGAGAACTTTCTCCCAGCGCCGAAGGTTCTGCCATGTTTCGTCGACGGTGGAGCCGGCGAAGGGGGGGTAACCGGAAAGGGCTTCGAAGAGCATGCAGCCGAGGGACCAGTAGTCGACTGTAAAGTCATATTCCTCTCCTTTCAGCACTTCAGGGGCCATATAGTCAGGGGATCCAACAATGGACTTCGCGTAATTGACTTCGCGGTCACGCAAGGTCCGGTAGCCTTCGCGACGCTCGGCGACGGAGCGTTGGTCTATGGGCGTGGCGAATGGAACGGAGATATTGCCAACTTCTTCAAGTTTGATACGCATAGATTCGAGTTTGATGGGTGAGAGCATGCCGGCTGCAAGGCCGAAGTCTGTTAGTTTCACGTGACCGGTAGAGTCGATTAGAAAGTTTTCGGGCTTAAGGTCGCGGTGGATGTAGCCTAGTTGGTGGAGAGCGTCTATGCAGCAGAACATTTCAGCGATGTAGAAGCGGGAGTGGCGGTTGTGGAGGACGCCGGTATTGTTGAGTAGGGTACGGAAGTCGCCCCCTGGAACATATTCCTGGGAGATGTCAGCTTGCTCTTGAGCCTATGGAGATCTTGCGTACCATTGCCAGGTAGATGCTCTTTTCGTCTTGAAAAGCGTAAAGAAGCCTCACCAACCACTCGCTCTTAGCAGCAGTTAAGATATCTCTCTCTGTCAAAATGTGCCTGACCTCGTCCAATTTAAAAAGCAGCTTCTTGCTCATCACTTTCAACGCACAAACCTCCCTTGTATCTTTCTTTGATGCCAAGTAGACTTGTCCATACCCACCCTGCCCCACTTGTGTGAGAATCTGGAAATCACCATGGCGAAGTCTTGTACGGCGTTTGCGTAGATTTGCCCGTTCTTTACCGAGATACTTCTGTCGTGCTGCATTATAATCTTCTTGTGAAGTGGTTGGTGGAGCAGGAAATTCGGATTCAAAGGCAGCTGTGCGGTTCTGTCGATTATGGACATAACTGAGGAGATCGAAGTAGTGGTCAAGGAAATCTGACCTCGTTAGCGCTGTTGTACAGATGCTCTATTGAAGACGTACAGAGCTGAGTGACATTAGCAAGACGTTTTACTTTTGGCAACTGCAATTTCTCCAGTTCTTCAGGAGTCAAGCCTCGCTGTGGATTATATCGACCCTTTCCAGCAGTCTCCTCCCTCGATTGGTATAGCTCCTGACGGGAAACAGCAGCTTGGTTAGGTGTACCGGGCTTGCCCAGCCGAATGCCCGGTGGTGTATTTTCCTGATTAGACTTCCTAACAGGACTTCCAGGGCCTGGTATATGTTCTTGATGGACAATACTTTCATCTAACGTCTCGTCAACAGTTTGTCTAGCGCCCTTATTCGGCGAATGTGGGCTCAACTGTTGTCTTCCGATCTTCGTTGGACTGGTTGGCGTAAGTTTCATTGCATTGTCAAATACATTCGGCAGGTCATTGGCCCCTGGTGGTAATTGTTTCTTGCTTGGGCTTCCTTGCGGTGTGTTGTACGGCGATGTGAAGCCTGCTGACGTAGGTGTTGTGGGCGCATCGTAGAGCTCGTTACCGGAACGTGTATGCAATAATGGTGGTGGCATTGGAAGTGAAAAATCTAGCTTTTTGGCTCCTGTTGAAGGCGAAAATGGGCCGTTAGCTGCCATGACTGTTGTGTTATGTTGCGTGGAGTTGCTTTTGGCAGTGGAACTTGTCAAGGTGTGGTCAAGAACTCGCTGGATCCTACACTGCTATCCCAGCGCAGCTGGTAAGGAAGAAACGGATGCCAGAGTTTTTGGTAAATTTTCACCTATTCCTCTCCGAAATTTCTGCTCAAGTGCATGCACTGAAAGCTGGGGTGAGTGCTGATGTGGAGGAGACAGTGGATGGTGGTTTGTATGTTTATTGCCGTAAGCGTTGGCTATGCGACGAGTCACGTGCCGTGTTTTAAGTAGAATATAGAACTAGGGCGTCCAGGGGTTTCTTTCCAAACATCCTTCATCAACTACTTTATCCATCTCTCAACGGATGAGTACCCAAATTAGACCCGAATGACAGTGAACAGAAGCTCACCTGCTACCGCAAAGCTGAGAACACCTCTCTGAAAGGACTTGGTGTCCCAATACGAAGTAGGAGCTCTTAACCAGTGACAGCTGGCAGTTTTGCCAATTCCTTCCGATTTGACGATACTCTATGTGTCACCCAAGTCTCTGATGGTGAATCTTGATATGCGGAAGCGCAATCTCTACTGATCGAAAGAACTAATTGTCAACCTGGAGATGCCGACTTGTAGCGCCCTTGCCAACCCAAGCGATTTGGATGAACAAGCAAGATAGCCCTCTGTTCGAATGCCTACAAAGTCATCACAGCCTTCACGTCATTTAAAAGGCAAGAGAGCATTCAACACGGGTTACCTCGTGCCCACGCCCCTACGTTCCTTGTTGTATCCAGTCGCCAAGAACGTTCTTGTAGAGAGAAATGTAGAACGATGGTAGAGTTTGCTGTAAAATTCACCTCATCAACCACTAATTGGGATGAGATCAAGTCGCACCAACTATCAGCATGGGACGGGCAGTATGTTAGAATTGAGAACGACGTTCGGCACTCGCCAGTATCTGTATTGTCTTCACTATGTCCCTGTGGTTGCTCAATAGAGTTTCTATGCTGAGAAATTGCATTTTCTATCGTTGAATCTCATTGCTTCAATATATCAAGCTACCTTATGTGCAGATACTGTCTCTATCCTTTGGAAGTCTAGCCTAATCGAAACGTCTAATCCAGAAAATCCGAAATAGCCTCAACCTAACTGTTGGCGCGTCATGTCTCAAATTCGTCGCGCCGAAGCTGTCTTCTCTCTATCCCCACCCTCCTGCCAGATCACAATACTGCAGGTCTTCAACTCGTTACAGTTCTCGACGGTGCCAGAGGTTAGCGATAGCTATCATACAAGGGGGCCATGTTCTACAGTCATGAGAGTGCGCAGTATCATCATTCCTTGCTACAGAAGACAATCTCCAGCTGACCGCTGCACTATCCAGTCCTGACCTCTCGCGAGGGAGGAGTGGCCACAGTATGGTAGGAATTAATGGTCTCACGTATCTGCGAAGCTGTTTCGCAAGCTTACCTTCAAAGGCTCGTCGCGACCCTCGGATCCAAGTCCAACTTGAAGAAGGTCAATCGTAAGGCGATCCTAGACGTCGATGTCCCTAAGACGTGCGAGATCATCATCACTCCCGAAGCACCTATGGCCTTAAGGTTACAAAGCAATCTCCTGTACGCCTGTCAATGCCTACTTGGACTTTTATGTATGCTTACTTTTGATGAATCGCGCTAGGTATGGCGTCTCTCGCGTCTACTTCCAGCAGTGTGGGTATGTTCTGTCGGATGCACAGACGGCCCAAAGCAACATAAGAGCGCTTCTCAAGGTCGTGCGCACTGCGGAACTCGACCCTGATGCTGGAAAAGCGCGGTATATTAAGTGCCCGTGTTATTTTGTTCGGACGACTAATCATGCCGTCTAGTCCTGATCAATTGGTCCTGGAAGACGACCCAGCTTTTCTCCCAGATTTCCCCGGTCTTGACATTGACTTGTCAGCTCTTGACATATCTACTGATGGATCATCTTGTCGTTCCAGCATCTTGTCGCCGCATTCTCTACGTTCAAGCCTCTCAAGCAACGCGGACGGCGACGGATCAATGCTTGGCCTTATTATACCTACTTCTGATACTGGAGGTGCTGGAGATATTGGTGGATTTGACCTTCCAGGTGATGACCACGCTTCGGTTCGGCCTAGCTCTAGGCTTCGAAGTCTCCTTGAGGATGAAGAAGAGGGTTTTAATCTGGATCCTGGTTTTACTATCGACACAGATGGCAATGTTGTTCTCACTGGGCAAGACCAGCCACCGGCAGCAGTCGGAGTGAGAATCGGTAGTGAATCTGCAGCAAGTGCTCGTGTTAGACAAGAGTTTGAGGAGGGCCGGCAAGCGGTAGAGCTCGACGTAGGTGGCACACCGTCTATTAGTGAGAACATACTGATATTATCAAGTTCGCTGGGGCCATGAACCTTGATCTGGACCTACCACGACTCGATGACGATGGGATTCTCCTCCCAGAAGCTGAAGCTTTTCCTGAGATGATGCCTCAAGTTGCGGCTGAAACGGGTTTTCTAAGGTCTTCATCGGCTGTTCCTGACGAGGAAGAACCATCTGAGTCTGCTGAAGCTCCTCAACGTCGCAAGCCTCGCGAACCCAGAGAGTTGACAACAGACATGATGCAAGAACTCCGCAACGCGGACCTAGCGCAGTGGAACAACAACTATATTACGAACATGACCAGTGCAGGTCATAGCAAGTCACAGCACAAGGCCCCAGCGTTGTCGAAGAAAAATGCTACATTCTGGGTCGTTGGTGCTGGCATTGGTGGCGTAGGTTCCGGAATTGGCAGCTCTAAGCTCACAAGTCCTCTTGATATGTTTGCCGGCGACCGATTGATGCAGGCTCTGACTGGAACTGAAGCGCCCATGGGTGGAAAGAAGCGATCTCGTGAGGAAGAAGATGACCATGGATCCGACAGTGAAGAACGGCGAGTACGCATGAGGGAGGGCGATGGCGCGCAGATTGGCCGTGGTCAGGAGATTATACTGGATGATGATGATGCAATGGGTATGATGGGTAGTGAGGTAAGGTCATTTGATGTGTTTCTCACAAGCGGTAGCTCATTTCCTAGTAGGGTATCGAAGTTGGCCGTCACGCTCTGCCAGCGCTCGAAGATCAGTCATCTCAGTTCCCATGGAACATGAGTGCTTCGGGAGCTGGCTCACGTCAAGGCTCTACTGCACGCGGTCGTGGCTTTGCAGGCAGTGTCGGCGGCTTTCGATCCAGCGTTGGAGGTCCAGGCTCCCTTCCGGGCACAGCTGTAATGCCTGGTTCGCTCGATCGACGCGCCAGTCGAATAACCAGCGCCAGTCCATTAATTGGCCGTGGACTTCAGCGTTTGAGCAGTCTCGAACTTCCTCAACATGACGATGATGATGATTTCTTAGGCGGTCCCACAGTCTCGAGTTCGTACGCGGCCGATGACTTTCAGCTTTACGGTCCTGCTGCTGGAGTTGACACTCAGACAGCAGCAGAGTCTCAATGGATGAAAGCAACATTGGATCGAGAGAGCAGCAATTTCCTGGACTTTGTAAAAGACAAGGTAGCTGCCAAGCTACCCCTTTTGCCCGAAGCAGAAGATGAGCTCTCGGGCGGTTCTCGTCCAAGGCCAGTGGTGTTCTTCGAGGAATTATTGCCTCCGGCACAGCACACTAAGATTGTCGCAGCTCAGGCTTTCCACCACGTACTTGCATTGGCCACCAGGGGCTTGATCAACGTCCAGCAAGAACAAGTGATTTACGGGCCAATCCAATTAGGTCTTCCCGCGGGTGCGTGAAAGGGAAGGATTTGATGTTCGTTTGCTTCATACTTATCATCTGCTGCACTTGCTCATATTCTCAATGTCTCAAATTTTGCTGTATTCCGCTTCGATATTGCTCGGCCAGATTTCCCTCCTCAAGACCGGCGTACTATTTCCGGCATCGCTATCAAGTACGTGAAGGGCGTACTGGTTCACTTTGTCCTCTCTTGCTACCTTAGAACAACAATAACTTCATTCCTTCACATTGCTCGTCCAATTGAATTACTGGGTTACTACGGTCTTCATCACACGTGAGAATGATGTCATAAAGCTTCGAGTTCGGAGACCGGCTTTAACGTTTTGTTCAAGCGTTACCCAAGTGTCACACTGTTTGCGGGGTACTATTGGTGGCTCTGTTGACAAACATACAGTGCCTCATGGGATGGTCATAAATAAAGCTGAGAATTGTTATTGTTATTGTTATTGTTATTGTTATTGTTATTGTTATTGCATTATTATCGTTCCTACGTAGTTTTCCGTTCTCAGTCCCCGACCAAAATGCCTCGTGTGCAAGAGCATCCCGATAAACCAGAAGGCGGCCGCAAATATGGCGCTTTTCAAAAGGTGGAGTCACAGCTGTATAGAAAAGGAAGCAACGGAATGCTAACTCCGGTGTCAGGATATTTACATGGACGGTTTAAAGAAGAACAAATTGCCAACAGTCACTACAGACCCGAACAAGCTCGAGGAGCAGGCAAAGCATCATCTGGGTGCGAGGAGCTACAATTATGTTGCTGGTGGAGCAGGCGAGAGGGCTACAATGGATGCTAATCGATTGGCATTCAGGCAATGGAAGGTAAACTTATCATGAGTCGTACTGTCAATAGCTAAAAGAGGCAGGTGATCCCTCGTATGCTTCGTCAAACCACGCACCGTGACCTCACCGTAGAGCTCTTCGGCGACAGATTCGAATCACCTATCCTGATCGCTCCCGTTGGGGTGCAAAGCATTTTCCACCAGGATAAAGAGACCGGCGTTGCTGAAGTCGCCGCGGAAATTGGAGTGCCCTACATCCTCAGCACTGCTGCCAGCAGTAGCATTGAAGACGTTGCAAAAGCCAGCGGAGATGGAGCAAGGTGGTTTCAGCTATACTGGCCACAAAACGACGACCTTACGGTTTCTGTTCGTTTCCCCCCATCCACTCAATGTCTCCATCTACGAATGAGTCCGCTTACATTCTCTAACACGCACCCCCAGCTCCTCCGCCGCGCCAAATCCAACGGCTACAAAGTCCTAGTCGTCACTCTGGACACCTGGACCCTCGCTTGGCGCCCCGCCGACCTCGACAACGCCTACGTCCCCTTCGCCTCAGGCATCGGCGATCAAACAGGCTTCAGCGATCCAGTCTTTCGCAAACGCTTCACCGAAAAACACAACATCGAAATCGAAGATGACATCTTCCTTGCCAGCCAAGAATGGGAAGCCGACGTCTTCTCCGGCGCTGCGCATACCTGGGACCAATTGGAGCTGCTGAAACGGGAGTGGGATGGCCCGATTGTGTTAAAGGGCATCCAGCATGTCGAGGATGCTAAGATGGCAGTTGAGGCGGGCGTGCAGGGGATTGTGGTTAGCAATCATGGGGGCCGGCAGCTGGATGGCGCAATTGGCAGTTTGGAGGTGCTGCCGGAGATTGTGGAGGCCGTGGGGGAGCAGATTACGGTGCTTTTTGATAGTGGTATACGGACGGGCGTTGACGTTATCAAAGCGTTGTGTCTGGGTGCGAGAGGTGTGCTGGTCGGCAGGTACGTGCCTCATCACCTTACCGTCCACCTACTCTAGTACTTACTGACGGCCCTCTCCCAAAGACCCTGGGTCTACGGCCTCGCTGTCGGCGGAAAGCTAGGCGCAAAGGATGCGCTGAGAGGGCTCTTGGCTGTAAGTACCCTTTCTCCTTCCCGACTCACACCATCTCACCACACCATTCAACCAAGCTGATTTTTTCTTATTGCAGGATCTGGATCAGAGCATGGGCCTAGCGGGCATACGCACGATAGCAGATTGCAACCGCAGCATGATCAGGAGAGTGCAGTACGGGGGGGATGTCAAGTCGAGTAATTAGGTGCAAGCAGAAGGGGTGAAGGGGGAAATGGAGAAGGGAGGGGTGGCCTGTGATGGGGATACTGGCCTATCACTTGCTCTATTGCACATACTTTACCTTTATGATTCCTATCACATAAACCTCCAATAGCTTCATCCCTCAAATCACAAAACAAGATCCTCACCTTCCCTCTTATGCCTTCTTCCCCTCACCTCGTCCCAAATCTCGAAACGCTCCACTCGACTCCACCAGTCTTTCACACACGAGTAAAACATTGCAGTCCACCAGCTACCCCAACGCCGCTCGGAATTCCCTCCGCAATTAGGCAACAGACCTACTACCGTTGCAGGCATGCATGCACGCACATTACAGCTCTTCCCACGTTCCTATCTCTCCACTATTGTCCCCGTTGGTTTTCTTGTTGCCCAGCCCTTCCGTTCCGCCCGATTTCTACTCTTTCCTTTCCTTCCCCCCCTCACCTTCCCATTTGTAACCCTTCCCTTTCGCTTCGCCCACTACATCCTCCAATCCCCCCCTCCAATTCTACATCCCCTCGTATGCAACATATCCACTAAGTACTAGCAATCTGTTTGAGATGGGAGATGGGAACTGGTAATGAGGTGGTAGGGGTGTAGTGGAGCGGGAGGGGTGAGGGTGATGTTGAGGGCACGTGGGGTGTGGGTGGGGATGCGAAAGTGGGGAGAAGGGGGTGGAGAAGTCTGGTGAGGTGGGGTGGGGGATGTTGGGTTATTGGGTTTCTGGGGCAAGAGGACTGGGGTGGGGAGGTGGGGTAGGTGGTGTGAATTATTGGATAATGCGGCGGAGGGGGGGTAAAGGGTAGATGATGGAAGAATGCACATTGCTAGAATCTTAACGCCCATAGTCCTCTGGAAGGGGGTAGGGGGGTTCCTATCAAACGCGCAGAAATAGAGCCGGGCGAAGCGGGACGGTAGTATGAGTCAACTCGCAATACATCAGAGAAGGTGGGGAAGAGGGGGGGGATTGGGATGGCTGGGGTGATGGATACAGGGGAAAGGGTGTGGGGGAGTGCTGATAGAGAACGTTGAATGCTCTCGAATCGGTATTTAATTTACAGCCAGCAGTAAGCGGTCCTCACCAGATTCTACCACTAAATTTAAGTGACGACCGCTTACTGCTAGCTGCAAATTAAATACCGACTAGAGAGTACCCAGACAGCGAAATTCTCTTCGAAAGCTTTCACGAAGATGGGCTGATTTGAATAGTTTCAAACACCGAGAAAAGCTTTGTCTGTTCGTTGATCTGAAATGAAGATCTCAATTTATGGTCCGAGCGGCCTGAACGA
>JAABUH010001309.1_pt1 | contig 28755 bp, 42 predicted proteins | sample 5559121 | NCBI WGS metagenome assembly JAABUH01 (sample SAMN10711871, study PRJNA513364) | rock metagenome | isolation source: Antarctica rocks | place: Antarctica: Victoria Land, Battleship Promontory nord | collected 2015-12-28
AGCGCAGCTATGCTTCTGTGCTCACCGCGTAGTCATTCGATCTTCTACCTTACCAAGAATATGCTTCCCATGATGCCATGGGGAGGAAGTATCATCATGAAGTGGGCCTTTTCCCTCTCCGTCTTATACGGAAGATTACTGACAAATTCTAGTGCTTCCATCGTATGCTATCACCCTTCTGAGTACACCTATTGACCAAAAATGTAGAACCCCTTCATCGGTGTTGCAAGCGTTCGTCCCGATCCCACGATTGTCACGAAAAACAGGAGCTGAACCTGATTAGCTCGTTGATTACGGTTCCACCAAAGGCGCTCTTGTCGCTTTCTCCCGAGCTCTGTCAAAGCAAATCGCCAAAGAGAAAGGTGTACGAGTCAAGTGAGCCCACCCTTCCAGAATCTCCTTCCCATTTAAGGACGGCAGTTGCGTCTGTCCTGGCCCAAGTGAGTCTCCTCTGCCACCGGACAAGCATAGCTGATAGAGGTAGTTTGGACTCCTCTTGTGGCTTCTACGATTCTCCACCATCTCCTTTGTCAGCAATACTTGTCCTTGTCCTCGCTGAAGGCCTCCGTCATCCTGTGGATCTGTCGTTTCGAGCCGGGGGATACTCCTGGGTTGGGCGACCGCTCTCGTAGCTTCCAGTCGTACGATGTGGTGTCTCCACACCACTGGCGAATCTAACGATGCCGAGTGTCTGGAGATGATGTCCGGGGTAGGTCTCACAACGGTGCTCTCCTCTAGTACTTTGGACTTTTGCTGACCAGGTGAGGTCATCTAGCACGCCTCCCTCCTGATGTCTCAAACGATCAACGGTCGAAACCAAGTTTACGACGCTCGCCTCGAGAACTTCAACCTCCTCCCTTTCTTCCCGGTGAGCATGAGAGTCTCGGTTTCGGCCAAGTGATGTAGAAGACAGCTGTGCTTTTACTGTCATCCTTTCCCCTACTCTTATCGATCCGTCGCTTCTCACCCCGATCGTTTCCGCCTGCTCTCTGCTCATACCGACAGCCTGGTACGGATCATGAAGCTTGACACACTGAACTCAGCGGATCGGGTACGTTTCTCCGGTTCATTGAGCAGGATGGAGGATTGGATGGGATGGCGCATAGAGAGACCGCATAGCAATAGATGGTTCGGTGATGATCACAACTTTATTGTGAAACGTGAACTTCTCCCCCCAGCCAAAGTGGTCAGCATCGCCGTCGTCAGCGTTCGACGACCTCTGTGCTTGCCATCGCGAGGTCTTCACACTGCCCGGCAATTTGCTCTTCACACATGGGTCGTTCAAGCACAGCTCAGCATACCACAGCTCCGAAAACTGGTGAGGACGTCTTCAGCAGCAATCTTGCAAATGGCCATTGTCAATCATCCCTCTTGGGTTGCAAACTCTGTAAAGGGCACAAGTTGGTTGGTATCAACCGCGCCAAGGATTCTCCGGCGTTGTGCCGGCATATGCAGTGAAGGACCACCAGTAGAGTGAAACGGGGATGTTTGTGGAGACTTGGTGTATGAGTTGTATAGGCGGATAGCTGTTCGAGCTTTGACACCGGTCTTGAGCTTGATTGTACTTGGGGGAAAAGCCAGCATCATGGTACGCGATGACTTGTCCACGTTCGAAGTCGTTTGTCATGTGGTGTTGGGACGTGGTTGATGCATGCATACATAACATACAAGCCATCATAGATGGTATGGAGGAGTGCTGAATGCGCCATTCTTCGGCGTTAGCCTCGGGAATAGTCAAATATCCGCGTCGGTAGAGCGGTAAAGTAGGGACACCGTTTGCTCATCTCTCTCTCTTCACTCTTTCCCCTTTCTCAGGGAGCATCATGTCCCAATAGATGTCGCTGCAAGACGTCCTCCTCTCTCACATCTTCCCGCCCCGAGGTGAACAACGGGCACCTACCGCTCAGGCAGCTGCCACCTCCGCCACCACCACCGATGTGGATGCGACTTTGGTTGCAGCCTGCATCCGAGCCGCAGATGCGGATCCGACGATTGATCAAGATCCCTTCATCACCTTCGAGTATTCATCCTCACCTCTCGATTCTCTCTCACACATCTCAGACACCCAACTCGTCCCAGACGCCACCATCCCCATCACTCTCTCTGACCATCTCAGAGGTGTGGACTCTGTCATCCGGTTCGATGGCTCGGTCGATGAGCCCGGCCAATATCCACTCTTACTCTCGGTCTATGGTGCAGCCACAAGGATCCTCATCCAAACTCCAGAGATCTTTCGTGGTGGAGTTATACCGCTGTTCAAGGCTTGGGACTCGGCCAGAGCGAGCGAACTCGCCGGTGGAGCACATGGCAGAGGTGATCTCGAGGTGATGGAACTCAACGAACGTGGAGTCACGCGAAGGGCTCATATCATGTGGGAGCATAAACGGGAACTCGTCTTCCTCCTCATCATCCTCTTGGCCTTCGTCGATCAGGCCATGGGACCGGGAGGCGTACGATTGGCTCTCCGCCCAGACCGAACACCCATCCTTCTCGATCAGGATCTCCACCCCCACGTCCTGAAGTGGTGCTGTCAGGTGAGCCTCAATCCAGGTTTTGACCAGCGTTTCCTATGAGGGGGCAAAGAAAGGACTCATATTTTAATGTTTAGGTACTGCTCGAGATGGATGCTAATCGATCCCCAACCGTTGTCCTTTCCTCCTGGGATCACTTCCTCCTCTTTCACCGTGTCACCCCGAAACGTATTCTCATCAGCAAAATCATACCTCGTGACCCGAATTCTCCTCGTCTACGATCGGCACAAGGTCAACTCTGGGACTCGATCGAAACCGATTGGTCCCCTCTCAAGCTATTGTTCGCCCTTTTACTCGCAGCCGTCCGAACCACGCACTTGGAAGGTTTCGCTCATCCGACCACATCACATCTTGTTGTCTCATCCTCGACCCAGTCATCCCCGTCCAAGCGGCAAAGGCTACCAATGTCAAATCAGTCCCCTTCATCTCAACCCTCCCCGATAACCGGTGCTTCACTTCCATCCTCCTCAACCGGAGGGACATCCATCTTGTCAGACGTGCTCGGCGATGGCTTCACCGTCAGTCTAGTCTCTCGTCATCCCCTGGCAGGAATCCCGATACTGATGGGAACACGTTCGCATCAGGCTCGATGCATGAATGACTTCCATCCCTTGTTCGACCTAATCCCCCTCGATCCCAGCCTTCGCAGGCGACATGACACTCGCAGTCGAGATTGGTCTACCACGAGTTGGAACGAGATCATCCATCACTTTGAAGTCTCGCGGACCCACCCTACTACACACCCCCGATTTGGCTACCCAACCCCTCCCTCATCCCCTTCATCCTCCCTTTTCCAATCAGCAGCCGAGGTCCGGCTCGGATCTTACCTATCGTCCGGCCGCCTCGCAGACACCTTCACCGCCAGACTTGGCCCAGACTCGCAGCCCGTCGTTCTCAAATTCGTCGACCTGGAATCTTTCCCCGTCGACTCGATCGATGACGAATCATATGATCTCTCGTCGGCCACCAAGGCGGTCTGCAACGAGATCAAACTTTACCTTACTTCACTCGTCCCTCTCCAGGGTACCGTCGTGCCCAAGCTGTATGGCGTTTGGCTCGGACATTCGCCGACGAGGAGAGCGGTGGTGGTGATTGTGCTCGAGGATGTAGGTGAAGGCATGGCGCAGGATTGGGAGAGTATCCCCTCGGCTATGCGGTACGTCCTCTCCTTGGTCCCCCTTCACAAGCCGCTTTGGCCTACGCGACCATCTACCGCACACATTTCTCGCCCCTATGCGCTCCCCTACCACCCCTCTTCCCTTTCCCCTTGATCGATCTTCTCGCCCATATGCCTAGACTAGACGCCTTACATCGGCCATGTCGCTAATGTAATGCAGTCCCCACATCCTAGAAGCCTACCGGGCGCTCCACAAGGCTGGCATAGTTCACCACGACCCTGAGCCCCGGCACATCCGCGCCGGCTTGGGCACGGGTGAGACCTGCGTGAGATTGATCGATTTCGAAGGTGCGAAATATGAGGGACCGGAGGCGATCCAGGAGGAGGCGCTGATCAGGGCGTTACTGAGCTGTAGGGCGGAGGGGGAATCATTTTGAAGGGGCAGAGAATGGTGAGGGGTATTGAAGCGATGGAAGTGAGGTTTGTTAGTCCATCCTTCCCTGTCGGATGAAATTGTGTCCCTTGTCTTTATCGAATACTCATCAGCTTGTCAGCATGGTATTCCAAGCCATCCAGTCCTTCTCGACTGGACAGGTCATCTCCTCAGCCACCTTGCGACATATCAGACTAGGAAAGCCTCAACTCACATCGTCTGGCAAGCAAGGCGATCTACAGTGCGACAAGCTCTCGAACCAGTGGATCGGGTCCGCCCGAAACCGAAACGAACCATGTCCCTCTGACTTTTACAAGGGCAAAGCGGTTGGGGGCATGCAGACAGAACGGCAGGAAGGTTATCGAGCGTCGCAATCGTAAGTTTAACCCATAATATACCATTCTTGGAGATCTTTACTGGGGGGATAAGTCATACAAAGGACGAGCCTTCAGGTTATTGGTCGACCGGCGATCGTCCAACCTGGGTTATGGATACTCTACGACGAGATTTAGAGAACGTTCCGTTCCGGCTTGTCAGGCGTCCCGGAAGCATGGGCCCTTCCTCTTCGGCTGATTCACCGATCAAAGCAGACAAAACAACCCTCCTGAGGTCTGATTGTTGAGAGCGTGCCAGCAAGCGAGTCAAGAACAAAGTTTTCATGAGGACTCAACCAGAAGGCCGTTTCATCGCCTCGCTGATCCCGTGAAGGATCTTCGACAGATAGATCAGTTGATATTGTTGACATGGTATCCTGCTTGAGCTCTTCGAATCTGTTCTGGAGGTTTTGTCATCGGGGCTGACGGCGGAACCAGCCGGATCTTCGTCATCCGATAACAAGACACGGGTCGCCGCACCCAGACGGCCTTGAGAGACCAGGCGCGTGCATCTGGTTACTCGAGAGGAGTGAGGAGTGGATTCAGAAGGAGATGGCCAGTTGCAGTTCGGGAACGCAGCCAACCGTTCCAGAGCGTGATCGACCCCGAAGCGTAACCCAGGAGTGAGGGCAACTTTCGGGATGAGAAAGAAGTCCCTGGCCGCCATGTCTCCACCTGATTCGTTGTATGCGATAGCAATGCGGTGCACACGTTCCTTGAAGCCGTTGCGAAGTCGATTACCCAAGGGCTTTCGGGTGACGGGCAGGTGGGCAAGGGCCTTCGGAATGTCGAGTAGCTCCGGGAAGGGAAGTTAGCCCGCCTGCGAGATGACAGGGGAAGCCCTAGGTTGGCTCAACTGAGGGGGTAAGGGAGAGCTCGACGGTGGCGGTGGATCAGAAGGAGACGTGTCGGAATGGGGGGGAGCGGGGGCCGAAGGTCGGGCAGCCACCTGAGCGGCAACCTCGGCGAGGAGTAGGGAAGACGGAGAAGGGGGAGAAGGGGAATCAGGAGTAGCGGGTCGGTCGGAGGAAGGTGGGTCGATTCGTGCATTGGAAGAGGAACTGGCAAGACGATTGTGGTAAGGGGACGGGATTGCTTTCTTGGCCAAGTCACATCTTCGGGGAGATGGGTGAAGGGGTGACTCTGGTACCAACCGTTTCGCCTTTCCGCATCTACGGGCATGAAATGCCACGCCCTTCTCATTCCTCACCGCTACACCGCAGTTGTCGCACACGGTAAGGCCTAGGGAGATAAGAGTGTCGCGGGGGAAAAGAGTATTCGGATGTTGGTTAGAGAAGTGGACGATGAGGCAAGACACGTGTTTCCCAGCACAGCGATGGCTAGGACAGATGCCAGGGACCATGCTTGGAGGTGGTAAGAGTGGATTTCGGTTCGGAATCGTGCGAGGCCGATCGGGTTACACGACGGTAAAGGTGGAGGTAGGACATTGGATGATGACGGCATCCGAAGGGGGGCGGAAGTGAAGTAATTTAAATGGGTACGAATTTTAGGAATTTTAGTCGAAAGGGGATTTTAGTTTGGGGTGGAGGTTTGTCGTAGAAAGTCGTTCAACTGTTTACCGACCGTAGATTGTACTTCAACTGTTTACTGCGATGAATCGGGCGACGCCCAGTTGGGAGCGAGCGAGCGTGGGCGATGGCAGCGACAGGGACAGCAGGCGACAGTCGGATGGGCAGTTGGAAACCGAGGGGAGGAACCGATAGGCGACGATGAGATACGATGCTGCAATTCCGGTACGAGGGATCCGACGCGTTGAACCAAAGCCTTTCCGATATTCGACTCACACTCGAAACTCGACTCGATCCTAGCCCGACCCTGCGCATCCATCGACCTCCCACTCCTTCCCTAAACAACCACCGCCCTGCCCTCCCTCTCCGTTATCAACCCATCCATCTCCCCCCTACTCACCAGCACAATCTTCACACTCAGACTCCTCATCGCACTGAACATCGCCTTGTGTCCTGCTCCTGGTCCGGCTTTCTTCCCATGCTTCTTCCCGTCCTCGTCCTTGTTCCCGTCTGGGTCCTTGTTCCCGTCCTGGTCCTCGTCCGAGTCCTCATCCCAGTCAGAGTCCAGATCCGAATCGTAAACGCCGTCGGGGATGAGGGATGGTGCGGCGTTAGAGATTGAATCTAACGCTTGGAGCTCGCTCGCGTCCTCGTGATCATCCACATCGTTGGTCAGGAGATCGTGGGTCAGGAGATCGTGGGTAGGGATGCTTGGTGCACCGAGAGGGGAAGGTTTCGCAAGTCCGCCGAGAGCAGGGATCGAGACAAGAGCCGGGGGAGCAGAATGTCGGATCTTCCCCACCACTCCAGCTCCCATACCCATAGCCTCGGCGACCAATTTCCCAGGCATCGAACCCACCATTCGTTTCTTGGGTTGCATGGGTTTATGGTTTCGGGCTTGGGTCTCGGATTCGAGGAGGCTGGCACTCGGGGTATTGGTGGGTTGATTGAGCGTGAATGTGTCGAGCTCGGTCATGCCGCTGATGGTTGCGTGAACCTCTGAGCGTGCGTGTGCGTCTGCGAATCATGAGTCGTTGCCATTTCGACATGTCAAAGCGGAGGGGTAGGAGAGCAAGGAGGGGTAAGACAAGGCGTGCTTACCAAACTTGGTGTCCAAGACGTTCCCCCTACCGTCACTCTGACCGTCCTCGTCCATGGGGTAACCACGATATCCGCCCCCTCGGCGGTACGAGCTTGCACCTGGACCTGATTCACGAAACGCAAAGCTAAGCTTGTATATCCGCTCCTTCAGCAACCAGCACGACTTGACTCACCATTTTCTGGAGACGGTAGCTCATCTCTGCCTTCCGCCCGTCCCGATCCCGATCCCGATCCCCCTCCTGCCCCTCGGGTTGCCCCCTGGACCCGCTCCGATCTCCTCGGCAACCCCCGTATCGGAGCTGTCGCTTTTCCCTTCCCTTTCCCCCCTCCAGCACCGCCATCCTTATCCGCATCTCCACTTCGCTTCCTCTTCCCCCCACTCCCCGGCTCCGCCCTCCAACACAAATCCCTCCTACATTTCCCCGCCACCTCAAACCTCTCCCTGCTCTCCGAGAAATCGTGTCTGTTAGCTCTTGCAAGGATACTCGCCATGATCCTTGAGTTCGCACTCGGAGGGGGGATCGAATTCGGAATAGGACCAAGCTCGGATACGCTCAGGTTGAGTAGTATCTTGATGGCCGCTCTGTAGGTCTGCTCCAGCGTCGCCAGGGAAGCGTGATCAATCCCGCTACCTGGGGTGTCGGTGAGGTCGTAGGGGAGATGATCGACGTTTGTGAGATCCTCCAAGAAATCACTGGCCAATGGATTCCGCTCGTCCTCTCCCAACCGAGCCAAGAACGCCTCGCCGCATTCCAACGCAATCACCCCTTCCTGCCCAAGATGACAAAGCCTCGCAAATCTCGACCCCACCACGGTCACCCCCAACCCACAGCCCCAAACCTCGTGCGAACTGTCCAGATAGATGATCGCCTTTGCCGTCCCCACACTCCATTTCTTCCCCGCTCTCGCCCTCGCATCCCTGCCCTCCCTTAACATCGTCATCTGGGTAAACTCCGAGTTCGAGCTCTTCACCGCTATCCCATCCGCATTCACCAGATCGACTTTCCCCTCGCCGATCAGTGAGACCACTTTCCGTATCCCTCTCGGACTCGAGAGAGGGCTGATGGTGAGGACCACCATGCTATCGGGTTTATAGATCCCCTTCCTCTCGAACAAGACACCGGCCCATCGACGGATCTCGACTTGCATCCTCGTATCCCGATATTCCTTGCCCCCTTCGGATGAAGACCAAGAGGAGACCGTGACATCGCCTTCTACCATGACATCCAGTCGGATGTCGATGTCGTGAGAAGGTGGACCAGGAGGGAGAGGAAGACGGGTGATGATGGAATCCATCATGGCGTTCAACGTCGCCATCCAGGTCGTCTCCTCTTGGCTCTGGCGGGCGAGGTGGAAGAGGCGGGTCTCGAGGGTGCGGAGCTGTGAGGAGGCGATGGAGGGGAGGAGGGAGAACGTGTCGGAGACGAGATGGGGTAGTGGGTTCGGTGGGGGTGGGGGTGATGGAGCGGGTGATGGGGCGGGTGATGGATCGGGTAAATCCATGATGGATGTTGGTTTGCCCGGATAGTTTACGCCGACTGGTAGCACAGAAGGAAGTGGTATCTGGTGAGCTGGGAGTTGTAAGAGTGAGCAGTTGATGAGATAGATATGAACGAGACGAAAAGAAAACCGCAGTTTGGGTTTGTGCCCAGTCGATCTGGTTCCGTCGATCAGGAATCTGAGGGAAACCCGTCCTTCGTCAAGCGTCGCGAGTCAGCGTAGTCTACTTGCCTTTGTGAAGGCACGTCTGACAAACACCGCTCCATCTATCCATCTACATCTCATGCGTCCTAAACTACTGCATAATATGAGCCGAACTCCAGTCAGCGTCTTCGCAAAGAGAATGTGTCTCAAGCGAGACCACGAACAGCTCCACTTTCAAGAACTGGTGATTGACAAAAGAAGGGGGCGGGTCGTAAATCCATGCTTTTTGAGATGGTAAGTTCCCCATCCGGGCAGCGCTTGAACCCATCTCCCGCTCACATGCCGTCACGGATCCAACTCCATCTCCCACCCAGAACGAGGCCGAGGACCGAGCACCGAGGACGATGAAATACCCCGAATGGTTGTTTGACCGGACCTTGGCGAAGGGAGATGGAGGTGTGTCGTGTCTTTCGCTGCAAGAACCGTTGGCAAGGAAGAGAATGCGGTCCCCGAATGAAACGAGAGGGCGGAACAGACTGGAGAGGACCGTTGTACCTCCCCGGCCTGTTCGCTTGAGGTGTCAAAATTCAAAGTGCTCGTCACACCTTATAGGCGGCGCACGCCAGTCACTACCCCTCTGAGGTTAGCACCCCCTCTCTGTCCTATTTAGCTCGGACTCGGGCGGACTGACCGGGCTAATTGTATTAATGCTCGGTATCACCCACCACACGTCATGTCACTCTCCTAGCCGGACTACTCCTCTCAACCTGACCCCCCGACGTGAAACCCGGTTGGCAGCTTATGATCGTTGAGACTGGGACCAGGAAGGATGACAGGGGGCATGCATGGGGACGTACGAACAAATCAAAGCTGGAACAGGTTGGCAAGTGGTCCGAGATGGTTCAGGGGACGTTTGACCAGGTGGTGGAGATTGGGGTTCAACTGGATGGGAGGGATCGACGAGGAAGACATCGGTATATGGCAGCTCTCACCGGTTGGCGTAGACAGGGTAGACTGGTAGACAACGGTATCTTCGTGAAGCTATCAAGAAACCTCACGTAGGTCTCAACACCGGATTCAACCATCCCATCCTTATCAACGCCCTCATCAACCTCGCTCAAACCTCCTTCTCGCTCCCCGTCCCTGTCTCCGGCACATGATCCGTCATACCTGAACGATCTCCCAAAACATCTTCCGCCTCTCTACCCCTCCATAGCTTGCCCTGTCTGCAATGCCGGCATGCCGTTCGTTTCGCTGGGAGGCAGGGTAAGCCGCTGATGAGACAACGCTGGCATGGTTTTGTGCTTTGTTTAGGTGAGCTGAGACAGCTGAGCGGAGAAACTTACTTCAACAGAAGGGAGACTTCTGGTGTCGAGTCCCTGCAGGTGATGTGAATCAGCTGTCTTCGATATCATCAAGTACCAAGAGAACCAAACTCACCTCGTCCGGCATCCATCGATCCACCCAAGCCAACATGATCGTCTGTAACCGCTCCACAGCCGTCGTCACTTGTACCTGGCCACATTAGCTCGGCCTGCCTTTTCACAAAGCTACCTGCCTTTTCACCCACGTCTGCAGTCCTCTCCACACGATATCTATCCGCAATCCACTTCTGTGCTTTCACCATCCACGATCCTCCCAATAGCCGACCTTGGTGTTTTTGTTCCAACGCTTGAGCCAAACGACACGTCTTGTCGTTGCATGACAAGCAGCGAGTACGGTATTGATTCGGTACGACCAATCGCTCATCGCCTTGACGGATCGTAGCGGGGCCGAGTGTCACAGGTAGAAGGATGACAGAAGAGTAAGATCTCTTGTTACAAGCCTCACAGCTGTCATCAGGGTGTAGGATCGTTATCCTCGGATCGTTGTCACGTAGATGAGCCGTGATCGAAGTGACTTTTCGTGTCTGCTGCTTCTTGGATAGGTAGATCCAGTCATCGGGTTAGAAGTCGGTAGTGGAGGGGTAGATGTTGAACTTCTGAGGATTGGTGCTCAACCTTACGGCTAGGTGGAGGTTGGGTGTGGCGAGATCGCTTCTGTCGTGCTTGGTCTGGGGTGGTGGTAGATCGCTTGCTCGTCTCGGTTGGAGATGTGTTGAGATGTGTTGGCTGAAACGAAGTAATAAAGCTTGAGAGGGAGGTGGTGTGAAGCTATCCGGAAAGCGTGAAAACGAAGACCGATCGGGCTTTTTGCAACCCCGTTTACCTGGCTCTTTCTCCCGACTTCCTGTCTTTCTCTCATCACCACTTAAACTCGTTCAATCTCTTACCACCCGGTCTTTTCTCATCATCTCTCGCCCGCACCCATCACCGCGTTCAACTCGACGATGAATGGCTCATCCTCATAGGAGAACAGCAGTCGAGCGAGAAGAAGGATCTATGGCCTTACCGATCCGAGATAAGATGGCAAGCGGACGGAGGGATATGGTCGATGTGGTAAGTAGGCGCAACGACCATCTCGGGCTGCTTTTCTCGTCACAGCGGTCATCACGGTACGAAGTTTTCCGCTCGCACACCATCCAAGACGGAGGGCTGGTGGTACTATCTTCGTAGGCAACGAAGCTGTCAGATCCATAACCGAGAGGATCTATGATCCACCCTTCGTTATTCCTGCCATCGACGACAAGGAGGAGGACGTCGCGCTCTCTTCCTAGAGCGAAATCTTTGCACACATCGTCTACCTCGGCGAGCACGTATTGCAATAAATTATGGCACGACTGGAGGAGCTGATATAAGTGGTGAGACCAGAACGGTATTGGGGGCACAAGTGGAGCATGACCCTCGAGGGAACTTATCTCTACTCAGGATGGTGTAGAGAGCTGTGAGATGCAAAAGAAGGGGAAGACAACCCACGAGCCCGTCCAAGACCTCGGAGGATGAGCGGTGAGGGATCGAGGAGAAGGAGACGACCCTACTCCGGAGGTGAAGATTCCTATTCTAGGGTGACTTGCAGCTGATTCTATCGTGAACTTCGGTTCATGATTTTCGCAGGAAGGTAATAGGTTATACGATGACAACGAGAAGGGATGGGATGGTCTGATGTCATCGTACGTCCTACGGATGTCCCACCCACCTCCCTTCCCATTCGTGACGTCTGACATCCCACAGGGGATCCGACGGTCGATGGCACGCCACTTGTCAAAGGTGATCTGTCAGACACTCCTCAACTGCTCCAACAACGTCTTGACTATTGGCTTGACTTACCTTCCCTTGCTCGCAACGACAACTCTAATCCCAACCCTGGGCCTGGTCACGAGACTGTGGAATCCTCGGGGACTGATGATGGAATGGGAGGTTTGGACACGGCCGAGATCTTAGCCCAGAAGAAGGTGGAGAGTCGTACGAAGATACCCAGTCGAGCTCTTTAGCAGTGATCTATCCTGTACCCATGTCCATACGGAATCGATGGACGGAGAACTTGACACCGAATGCTCATGGTTCAGCCACTAGCGTTGACCGTTATGTATATCCCACAAGCACACAACCTCTCCAGCGCGTCCATACAGAACGTAACGTGAATCCCCTAGTTAGGAAACACCCCCCTGTATGGGACACCTCTTACATATCGATCAACATTCATCTCCGAAGCTGTCTAGACCATGCAGGTCATGGTCTAAAAGCCCCAGGACGGTGTGGACATCATCAAGGGTGTGTTGGGTACCCTGCGGATGGAACGTTACACTGTATTCTTGCTGTGTCCCCTACTTGTAATCTGAACACCCTTCTACATCACAAAACGCCCTGTACGCCCTGTACGCCTTCGTGGCGCAATCGCGAGGTGCATGATGTAACCCTGAAGAGATTCACAAAACAGATCGCGAAGACAATTCCAGCGCATATATAAATCTCCTACCCCGGGATAGTTCCCATCACGTCCAATTCGAATACTCAACATCCAGTCACATCCGCCCTTGCCGACCGCTAAATACACCAGTCTACGAAACACGACCAGCACACGATGCTGCCAATGCCAAGGACTCGCGAAGCCGAGGCGTCCAACGAAGGTATCAACCACGAAGAGCAGAGCTTCTGGACACGTCATGACCGTCGCTTCAACATGAGACAGGTAGTGGCGCTGTGTCTACTCTGCGGGTGGCTCGGCTACTTCATTCACGGCGCAGTACTCGGCTATCGCGAGGCGACCACGACGCCTACGTTCAAGCCAGTCTGAGCTACGAGCTGATGAAGCGCGCCGGCCAGTCCGGGACAGGCTGGCAGTTCTGGAACGGTCGACAGTTCGGCGCATGGATCGGTCTCGGAATGGCTTTGTTCGGCGCGGCTGCAAAGATCACGAATCCCATCGACAGTTGGGTAAAGGGCATCGCCGGGGGGTGTTGCTACTTGATTGCGATTTTCGGTGGCGCGACCCCCCACACCAAACGAACCTTCGAACTTGGCGAGTTGACGGTGAATCTCAACCTGACGCATTCGACGACATTCACGCTCACGCCTGTCACCCTTCACATCGCCGGAGCGAAAAGTGCCCCGACTTTGACGTCAACCACTTGGTATAGGGTCGAAGACGGTCGCGACGTCATGACACTCGTCGGTCAGGGAGCGAATGGGTATAGCTCCTTGGCAGTATGGGGTCCGTCCGCCCGCGGCAATAAACACGAAGAGGAACGGTGGGAGCAACTTCGTTACCATCGGACCCAACAACGATTACGCTTACATCAACATGGGCGACGGCAACTCTGCACGTGAATACTACTACGATCACTCGTACGCGGACTGGGACGAACACTTCAACCGCTTGGCCTACTGGGTTCTCGACGGCCAGGCCACTCAGAACATCCAGCAATTCTGCATGGTGCCGCAAGACTCCCAGGGCAATGGATTAGCAGCCATCTCGGTCCAGACGAATTTCGAGTCTGGGCAGGACCAGCAAAACTGTTACCGCGCGGCGATGCAGGACAACCCGACCATGCAGCCGAACAGGTGAAAGCCATATATGAGGATCAGCAGTGGGAGGAGTGGAGTTCGGGAAGGAGAATGGGCAGGCAGCAGCGAGGGGTCTGGAAGTGGGGAGGGGAGGAGATGACGGGTTGTTTACAGAAAGGGGAGGAGGGAGGGTGGCGCGGGCTGGGTGGTAAGGAAAGGGAGGTGCGGGAACGGGAAGAAAGGCGGGAGATCGACGGGTAGAGGTGGGTAGTCGTCGGAAGGAGAGCTTAGGAAACAGGGAGGCGGTAGGGGCGAGAAAAGCGGGTGATGGATGGCTGTAGGTGGGATGTCAGACGAAGGAGGGCTATGCGGCGGCGAACTTGGGCGGCGAACTTGGGCAAGGAGAGGGTTACATCAATATACATATTTCTCTTTTCCGCGCAGATCGGACGGCGAGGTACATTGAACCCCGTGCATCCGAGAACCCCGTGAATATGAGTACTCTGCGCATTTCCAAACACCTACCAGCCTCGAGGATATTGGCACGTATCAGGTCTAACGATCCAGCACGATGATTCTGGGGGTTAGCCCAGAGTACATTCAACGACGATTGCGCGCCCTTTTCATTTTGTGGTATTCACAACCTATCCAAAGTGAAAAAGCCATTTGTCCTGACACGACTCTCCCAACTCGCGGCCGTGACGAGCCGATCCATCTCCCCCTTGGTCATCAACCTCACCTGAACGGCCTTGAGCCAGTCGGGGACACTGAACGGCGGGGGTTCGATCCCTCGAAGGACTTCGAGGCGTTCGATCTCCCTGTCCAGCTCGGGAAAGGGCGCGTTGAGATCGCACGTCGGGTCGGACGATCTGCCCTTGGACTGCTCCTTTGCCTCAACCCCACCCGCATCTTGTCCTCCCAAACTCCCACCGAGACGGTGTTTGGACCCGTCGTCGACGCGGTCGAACCCTGTCCCGTCCGGCGAGGCGTACAGGACGGGCGAGGTGGGGGTGACGAGCTTCGTTCGGTCGGTGAGGGAGGAGCGGTGTGACCTGGGGGAACCGTTCAAGCTCGGGGAATCGTGGGATTTGGATTCGAGTTGGGGAGGGGATGTGGGTGACACAACTCGAGGGGACTTGGGTGGAGCGACCTGGGGGTGCGGCGTGTGCTCCTCTCTCTCTCCCTGCCCGCCAGCATCCTTCTCCTCGTCCTCGACGACCCCACCCAACGTCCTCTGCCTCGATCCAGCCGAAGACCGGCGACTCTGACTCTGACTCGCCGTCGTGCCCGCCTCACTAGGGGACGGGTGGTTCCTCGTGCTCGTCCTCCAGCTGCTCGGTCCAGCGCCCCCTCTCCCACCTTGATCTCCACCAGCTCCGGACTCGGGCTCGGGTTCGCCATCACTGTCATCTGCCTCGCGCCTCATGCCGGTATAGGAGGAGAGCCCGTCGGTCGATCGAGATCGAGGCTTTTTCTTCTTCTGCATCCGATTCGCAACCGTCAGAGCGCAGCCTCACCCTGGAAGGCTATCACTCACCATCCCCCTCTCAAGCTTCTCCATTTCAAGCTTCCGCTTCTTCTCCTCCCTCTGCATCTCCCGCACTTGCCTTTTCCGCTGAGCCAGAGCCGCAAAATCGCTCGAGTCCATCTTCTTCTCCCACCACGATCCTACATCCTCATCGCTTCCCGTCTCCTTGATCCGCTCAAGCAGGTCGGCGCCTGGCGTAGGGAGCGCGTTCCACGGCCCATCCCGCGGTTCAAGCGGTACTCCAGCGAGGAGATTCAAAGCCGTGATGATGGTGTGACGCAGAACCCGTAGCGCATCGTCCGAGATGGTGAAGATACCGGCGCGACTCTGAGGTGAGCCTCGGTCGGGACCGCGGTTGGAGAGGGAGTGGGCGATAGAGGTGGGTATGTCGACAAGGTCGAGGAAGGCGTCGACGGTGGACGAGGCGAGGGTAAAGTTGGCGTGCACGGATTTAAACTCGTCGGATACTTCCACGCATAGGATCGGCATCTTGTCCCCATCTCCTCGTTCATCACCCTCGTCTTCTCCTTCTCCCCCTACCGCCACCCTGTCACCAATACCGGTCCCGACCTGGACTCCCCCCCCGGCATAGACTCGGGTCCCTGGGCTGAGCGCCACTATCCGCGAAAACCTCTCGTTCACCAACACCATCCCGATCCAGGTCCCACACAACTCCCAGCCCGTAACGAGGTACATCATCCCTTGCAACCAGCCCTCCTTGACCTTGTCGGTCTTCACCGTCGTCGTATCGGAATCCAGGAAGGACTTGACTTCCGCAACGAGGGCGATGATCTTGCGCACCGCATCAGAGGATGTGCGTTTGGCGACAAGCCAGACGTCGGGTGTATTGGTTCCCAAGATCGAGGACGAAGCGACGGACCGCATAGCCGAGGTATACTCTTGCTCCGAAGTGAACATCTGGGATCCCCAGACAACAGCTACCTTCAGCATGGGGATTGCAAGCGAATCGAGGGAGGACGATGTGAATATAGACAGACCTTGCAAACGTCATAGTCCCCGCGATCCTCCGCATACTCCCCTTTACGAAACCCGGCACTCTCCTCGACCCCGATGGAGGCGTTGAGACGGCGCTTGATGTCGCGCGAAAAGGTGAACAAGCTATCGAACAAACCGATCCATCGTCGCTGGACGCTACTCTCCGCACTATCGGCTTCGAGCACTTGGTCGAGCAGGTTGTTGACCGCCTCGATCGTCTTGTCGTATGGGAAGGGGGAGAGGGTGAGGTGGCGACCGAAAGTGTGGGCTGGGATGTCGATGTGGGGAAGCATGTCGGATCGCGGTGGGGACTCATTCTCAGAATGGGTCAGGGTCTGCGCTTGGACTTGGGCTTGGGCATCGTGCTGAGCCCGACGACGGGCGATGATGATGTTTTCGAACCAGTTTTGGATCTTAGCCATGGGCTTCATCGTGGGAAGGAAAAAGCTGAATAAGGAGAAAAGATGAGAAAGCAAAGGTCTCCCCCGGAGAATGGGGCGGGCAAGAATGGACACGTCATGGCTGGCAGAGAATCTCCCGGGAATCGGCGTTTCTTTTCCGGCACTCTCTCAGTGGCACGACCTTCCTCCGCCGGAGTTTTTCGTTCGGGAGCCAACTACAGTATCCACCTACTCTCACCACCTCGCCCCAAGGAAGGCCTCGCCAGGTTTTGCCCCCCGACCATGCCGCTTTAAGCCAGTTCACAGCGCTGTTGAACGAACTCGGTTTTCAACTCGATTCGACCCAGCTCAAGGCGAGCTCGATCCGAGCTCGCGTCCGATCCAGTCGGCCTCCTAGCCATGTCGTTTTTGTTCCCGGAGTGATCTGGCTTGCGGTCGGATGTTAAAGTCCAAGGCGGAGGAGGAGAAGGATGAGATGGTGGTGATGGCGGGATCGTCTGAAGCTTGTTCGTCGACGAAGAAGCCGTGTGTCCTTCTGTTGGTGAGATCGCCAAGGAGTGGATCTTGTCACAGGATGAGAACTAGCATGGCTATCTCCTCCAGGTCAGTTTCATTTCACCGTGAACGGGAGATCGGGTGGGTGAACCGGGAGCTGATCGGTAGGATGTTTTAGCGTTCGACTTCTTCACCTTCATCATCATCCTTGCCAGTCTCCTTCACTCCCCTTTCCTCTTCACCCAACCCTTCTTCATCATCCTCCTCCTCGCAGCCGGTCGCCTCTCGTTCGAGCTCCATCTCCCTCCGGCTGCCGATCCCGACACCGATCCCGACAGGATCCTCATCACGACTTCGAACTCCGAACAGCCCCCTGCTTTACTCGAGAGATCGCTCTCCGATCGGACACGGCGAGTTGCTGCTACAACAAAGTCAAGCAAGTCACAGGCTTCCCTTACCGCTCATGCTCATATCACTGTCATTGCCACCATTTCAACCCATGACGCGCCGGTCCCACCCTTCCTGGTCTATCCAGGCGGCCATCTGATGGAGGAATGGATGAAAACGGTGGAAAAGGAGCCTAGAGTGATGGCAGACGTAACGGATACTGGATCCAGCAACAGCTACATGACCATACGGTGGCTGAAGGAGTGCTTTGACCCCGCAACCAGAGGGCGAGCCGGACGATCTCGAAGGCTCCTATTCCTTGATGGTCCGAATATCCACACCTCTGTCGAGTTTCTCGAAGCCTGCTGGGACCGCAACATTGTCTGCATCATCCCAGCTGCTCATCTAAGCGGTGTATTCCAGCCTCTAGACGTCGACTTCTTCAATCATCTTAAGCGGCATTACCACACCCAAATTGACAACTACCACCTTGGATCTACGGCGGCCCGTGCGCCAAAGGCTTACTTCATCCGATGGTTTCAACAAGCCTGGCAACAAACCACAACTTCTAGACAGATACGGTCCGCCTGGGCAAAGGCGCATCTCTACCCACTTGGTGAGGTCAATGACGGACGCCCCATCACTCCTCCTCGGTCCGTCCCCCTGTCTCAGGACCTTGAGACCCCTCATACCTCCCAGGCCATCCAGGTCATCGATCGCAGACTTCGAAGGAACGAAATCAGCCCTCGGAAGGCGTATGAGAAGACCCAAAAGGCGCTGGAGCAGGCGTTGGCAGAGAAGGTGCTATTGGAGAAGGACTTGGAGCGGCGGGAAGCAGCTGAAACTCTTGACCGAGCCATCAGGGGAAGTCAGAAGCGTCAGAGATTTCCTCAAGGCCATTTATTTGACTCAGAGTACGCTGAAAGACATGCTCAGGAGTTGGCAGAGCGAGAGATACAGGAAAATGAAAGGAGGGGAGCCCGATGGCGAGGAGCACGTCCTGAAGGACAGCTAGGAGCTCCAGAATCCGTGGACAGACCCCTCATAGGCCTAGCAGAACCCATTGAGGATGACTAGCAAGTTTCTCATAGGTTTGACTTGATAAATCACTTTTCACCATCAGTCACGGTGGCGATGCGTCCGAGAACCCCGTGCATCCGAGAAGCCCGTGAATATGAGTACCCATTCCTTTCCACCATCATCGGCTCGCTCTTTCACTCGACCTGCGGTGATCCACACGAAGCTCTGGCAGGACCGTAACAGGTTTATAGTGACCCCTCCTGTACCTTGAGTAAATGAGTGAGCCTAGATACCTATTACGAACACCCAGGAAACGATTACTCCCTATGACCGACCTTACACCTCGCAACACCTCTCTCTCTCCGAAAGCTCCAATACGAACTCCAAAATCATCACAAACATCCCCTTCAATCACGCAACCCGAAACCTCACCCTCTGTCGACATGCAGGCTATTTCCGGCAGCTTATCCTCTCTACGAGCCTTGCTTGAAGGCAACCAGGCCGATACGAATCGCCTTCAAATACAAGTTAATAACCTCCTTCAACGTCAGGGGGCAATCGCCAACGATCCCGCCGATATTCCACCGGAAACGATTGTTTCCGATCCTATCGAGACCGAGGTCGAGAAAAGGAGAATGCAGAACTTGTCGAAAGAATCCTTGCCACCAGGGCAACGCCCATTGCGGAGGAGCGCCCTCACAACAGGGTGCCCAAGGTGGGGGATCCTACACTCTTTCACGGAAAGAAGGAGGAACTGTTCCTTGCCGGGCTTGGAGTGATTTTCACTCTCCAAGCCTCCCTTTTCAGCTCCGACCGCGACAAGATTATGCACGCTTTCAACTTCATTCGTGGTCCACCTCGGAACGCTCTCACCCCTGCCATCATCGACCAACGTGTCTGGGACGTCACAAACTGGACACGATCGTATATGACCTTTACCGACTACTTGAAAAAGAATTACGGAGACCCCAATGAACGACAGACCGCCATCGACAAAATCAATTCCCTCAGGCAGCAAGTCAATTCTTTGCTTCCTTCACGGAATACTCCAGTACCCTTGATTGGCCTGACAAAGTACTTGTTGCGACGGCCCGAAGGGAACTCAGCAGCCTCGTCCTCGCCCAGGACGATTACTCAATGGATTTCGACAGCTTCAAGGAGCAATGCATCAGGATAGACGAGAAGATGTCGGCCGCCCAAATTGAAAAGAAAAGGCGCGATATAGGACCCCGCTCTAACTCAGCTCCGGTATCTACCTACCCATCCCCTATCACACCAGCAGTTCGCCCTCCCTTCAGTGCGCCTACCATCCCGCCGAGCCGCTTCCCGATCGGAATCTGCCAACTCCGGCCCCTAGGCCTTCATCAATCGTACCGGGAGATCCACCGATCGATTGGGAAGTCGAGGGGAGAAGGATCACCGAGAAGGAGAAGCAGTGGAGGCGTGATGTCATACTAGACCAGCTAAAGGCCCGTACGCTCAACTCCTTGAAGGTCGGCGAAGTCGGCTAAACTCGGCGAGTTGTCCGGGTTCGTCGAAAGGGATCGTCGTAATAACTCGAGGACATGCGAGGGTCCGAGTTAAGAGCCGGTCGAAGTAGCGAAACTAAAAAGATGCAGAAGTATAAATGGGGCGGCGAAACTAGGCTAAGGTGCTAAAATGACTTTCAAGGACTATAGTAACCTACTAACTGAAGACTTCAATCTTGAACCGACGACCTTTCCACCTTTCTCTCTTTCCTCTTCTTATACCTTCGTCCACCTTGATCCTCGGCTAGTTCGTGGACCGAGGCGCTCTGCATGACCGCGGTCGATGTATGCTGCGGGTTTGGACGAGAGAGGAAGACCAGAGGGTTTGATGGATTGGCGATGAGGTCGGACGGGCTTGGGCTCGGATAGGCTCGGTCGCTCTAGCGGGGCCGGGCTTGGTGGAGACAGCGGCGACTTCGTTCCCGTTGCATTGAGATTTGTGACTGACAGATATGGAGATCTGACGGAAGCGGAAACCCCGCGGCAACGTCGCTCGTAAATCCTGAATGATGGTAATTGCTGTACTCGGATTTAGATTCGTGACACGTGACAATCGACGCTGTCTGATCTGCCGCTCCCCGGACCACCAATCTGCGGGCTGTCCGAGCAAGAGGGACAGGCCGATTGGGAACGATCGTTCCGTGCGGGGAACGACCGTCTTGGAGGAGGAAAAAGGTGGATCGGGGTGAGTAAGGAAGGAATTCACATCGATCACATCACCCCTTCCCTACATCTCTTTCCCCCTCATGATACACGACAAGCAGCAGCCCGAGATGGAGGGCTAGATAAAAATAGATGGTGATAAAGAAAGACCGATCCGGGCGCTTTTGGATTGTGGGGCGAAGGGGGCTTTCATTCAGTCTGGGTCTTCTCTTCTTAAGGATGCGACTGTTAACCTATACCACGGTCCCAAGACGGTTCGCATGCTTGACGGACACACAGCCCAAATTAAGGTCACCCAATTCATATACGCCTCCCTCATTCCCCTTCGATCTTACGAACCAATACGCGTCAGACTGGACGTTCTCCCCTTCATAGGTCCCAAAATCCTGTTGGGCGACGACTTCCTCAACCTCAACAAGGTGGTGATGGACTACAAGACCCAAACGATCGTTTTCAGTCGCTTACGACCAATCGTCTCGGGCACCAACCTCGCGATGATATCGCCCAAGAGGACATGGGGTACTCCAATGTTGACCGTGAGAGGAGTGGTACCTGAGTATGAGGATGTCGAAGCGGAAGACGACAAGCTCCGAACTGTGGTACCAGCCGAGTATCACTACATCATTGACGTTTTCCGTGGAAGCCAATCTAAACACTTACCTCCCAACAGACCTTATGATCATCCTATCGACTTGAACCCGGACCAAAAGATAAAAACTCCCAGCAAGGCTTATCCCCTATCAAATGAAGAGGATTCATGGTTGAAGACCTGGATAGACGACAACCTGGAATACGAGCATCTTCGTAAGTCGCAATCTCCACATGGGGCGCCTGTTCTTGGTACCCAAGAAGGGCAAGGTACCCTACCGGGTAATCACAGATTACAGGGCCCTCAACGACATTACCATCAAGAGTTCTTATCCTATACCCAACATTATAACTCTACTCGATCGTTTACGACAGGCTACGATCTTTACCAAGCTGGACCTGAAAGGAGCTTACCAATTGCTTCGGATCCGGGTTGGTGACGAACATAAGGCAGCTATACGAACTCGATACGGTACCTTCGAATCTCTGGTGGTACGAGATGGCCTCTGTAACGCGCCCGCCAGCTTCCGATTCTTCCTCAACGACATTTTCCACGACCTACTTGATAAAGGAGTCATCATCTACCTTGATGACATCACGAAATACACAGAGGGTCACGATAAACACCAAGAACTCGTCCACGAGGTGTTGAAACGGCTCAAGGCAACTTGTGGTTAGTGCGGAGAAGTGCGAATGGTCAAAACCGGAAATCACGCTCTTTGGCTACGTTATAGGCGGAGGTACCATACAAATGGACGACTCGAAGATCAACACCATCCAACAATGGGAAACGCCCAAGAAGGTGTACGATGTTCAGAGATTCGTCGGTTTTGCGAACTTCTATCGGAGATTCATCAATGGATTCAGCAGCATCGTTCAACCTCTCACCAACCTGACAAGGAAAGGCACCCCGTGGATCTGGGACCGAAAATGCGAAACCGCATTCAACACCCTCAAGAAGGCTTTCACTACTCGTACCCACGTGATGTTCGGACATCACCAGATGTTCGGACACTTTACTTCTCTTACTTAATTGAGCATATGGTCATTACTTGCATAATATGCATGCTAGCAACTGATCCTCTTGCGCAGTATTAGAAGGACCTGCCTCTGAGCTCTCTACAGTATTTGGAGCTTTGACCTTCCCTTTTGCACCCGCAGCACGCTTTTTCCTAGCACGCCCTTCCTTCTCTGCGTCCTTTCTCACCTGTAGCTCCTGAGCGTGATCTTCCTGGTACCTTTGGTCAAATAATTGGCTCTGAGGGAACCTCGTCCGCTTATTACTCCCCCTGGCTGCTTTCTCCAGCTCTTCTGCAGTCCACCGCTTCTCCAAATCCTTCTCAAGCAGCACCTTCTCCGCTTCCACCCTTTCAAACGCCTTTGACATCTTCAAGATTGCCGTTGTGGGTGAAACTTCGCCTCTCTGAACGCCTCTAACCATCGCCTGGGATGTGGCCTTGTTGTGGGGAGTGATGGGAGTGACGGGAGTGATGCGGATTTCGGGTGTGGTCTGTCTAGCACTCACAACGGACCCACTCAATGAAAGTCCCGATTTCGCCCAAGCAGACCGAATGATGCGTGAATTTGCTGTGGCAGCCCATGCTCGTTGGAACCACCGGTAGAAGAACGTTTTTGTGACTCTAGAAGCTTCCAAACCGAGCTGGTAATCGTTGATTTGCTTGTGATATGCAAGTTTGAGGGGATTGAAGAAATTGACGTTCCCGATAAATGCGCGGGGAGGATGAAACAGACGATGTTTCGGTCCCAACAAGCCTCTAGAAAGTCGATTTGAGTATGTGAATTGAGCCCGTCAACAAATAGTAGACGTCGCGATGTACCGGCTCGATTTTGGGTTAGTGGGTCAAAACACTCGGTTAACCACCGTTTCGTGATAAAACAGTTTGAGCAACCCGATTCCGTGACCGTAACGATCATCTTGGGCTCGTCATCCTTCAAACAGACCCATTCCTCCATCATATTGCCGCCAGGATAGATGATAAAGGGAGGGACAGGCGAATCAGTGGTGGAGATTGCGGCAATGACGCTGATGTGTATATCATCGGCCAAGGAGGACTGAGATTTCGATCAGGAGGTGGTGGAGGCGACTCTACGTGTCCACCGAGCTGTAGAGAGGTTTAATCCGACCTCATCCATGTTGTAGATGTTGCCTGGGGTGTAGAGACCGGTATCAAGCGCCTCTTTGACCTGTCAATGGTCAATATTTCGACCGAGAAACATCGATCGAGAAACATGGGTGGACACTCACCAAGGCGTAGAATGCCTGCCTATTCTCTAGATTGTCGGCTTTGAGGCGTGCAGCCTCCTGTATCCTGTAGAATTTCGAGGATACACGACTTTTATGACGAGAGAGAAATCGTGTCGTCCAATGCACCCCCATTTCGTGGTCACACAGGGCTTTAGCGAGATTGCTGATGTGCGCAGGGGTGAGGAGGGTCCCTCGGTTGGCACAGGAGTTGGTTTTTTCGATCAGAGCGTCTTCCTGTGGAATTGAGAGGGATCTGTGGACGCGTTCCCCAGGGGACGCGTGCTTGCCAGTTGAACGATCATGATGAGTGGATGAGGGGATTTCGAACGCGTCTGCAACCTTTCTATAGGACTTCTGGGTGCTGAGACGTTTCTCTGAGAATGCGGCCTGCATTGTATATGTAGAAGTATGAGAAAAATTCAAATCAAGCTCAATTAAGTAAGAGAAGTAAAGTGTCCGAACATCTGGTGATGTCCGAACATCACGTGGGTACGAGTACGGCACCATTACTCCCGACAGTTTGATCCTAAACGACCGTTGATCGAACATCGACCGACATGCGTATATTGATCCCTGCGTCCAAGACAGACCCGCATCGGCGTCACCGTTGTGATCCCGGAGGGACCACCGGACATTTGCCCTCGAGAGGCTATTGCCCGATGGATGACGTGCAGCGAGGGCTCAGACTCCACATGTCCTTTATTCCACTTTGGAGACAAACCGTTCTCCCGCCCGGCAGTCACCAAACACCAGTTCAAAGCTCGTGGCGATGCGCAGTACACCAGCTCGTTGTTCTCGGGCCACTCGTTCCGCCGCGGTGCCGTAACATGGGCACCATCCATAGGCCTCTCCCCAGTCGACATCAAGACGTTAGGGCGGTGGAACAGCGACTGCTACAAGCTGTATGTCGACGCCGGACCGGAGCATAGTGCAATGATTGGCCGACGCCTCCTCATCACGTCAAAATCATCACTCCCATCATCAGACTCCCTTCACCCGGCGACGTATGGCGTCCGTCCCTATAGCTCCAGCTATGGCCAGCCCTACTCCCGTACACTGCGTCAACCTCTACAAGCTGACGCGCTTCCGCTAATGGTAGCAGGGCTGGATATGCAGATTTATGACCCAAAGAAACGAGACGGACAGAACGAGGAGGTGCCCTTCTACCGTTCAGGAATTGGGTTACTCATAATCCTCTTCGCTCATCGTTGGGGTGCAATAGCCGTCCGACTCAGAGTCTCCGATGGGCATATGCGCTCTCGATTCTCGGAAATATGGGGCTCGGCTGGGGGTCAATGGGCTGGGCTGAGTACGAGTGCGATTCGTTGAGACCCGGCAGGCGGGCGAACGATGAAGGCCATTCGGTGGATGAGTCAGGATCAGGGTTTTTTTTTTTAAGACGTGGGGGTCCGCGGTTCGAGTCGAGGTCGGGGTCGGACGGGATGGTAAAAGCGGAATGAAACAAGGTAATATCGAGATCAGATCGAGTAAGACAAGAGAGGTGAAGCACACAAACGTCGTCAGCACGAGAAACACGCCAGCGCACATCCACAGTCATCTCGTGGGATCCGAGCACGAGCAAATCCCACTCACAGGTATCATCGCCCTCCACCTCTTCGACATCATGACCTTTTCATCCTCGTCACCATCATCGTCGTCGGCCCTAGACAAGGCTTGGAGAGCGCTGATCGCTTGGTAGTGATTGAGAGTGCCAAGGTCGATCTTCACGCCAGGTTCGGTTCGAAGCACTGCAAAGAGGTACTTGTGTGTCTTTGCCTTGACGCGTTGATAGGAATCAGGGTACATTTGAGACGGAATGGGGAGGTCTTGAGATGGACGAAGACGGGGAGGAGGAGCAGGAGCAGGAGAAAACGACGACATAGTTCCGGGTGCGAATAGTTTCGAGCCGTCCGCATCGTCAATGTTGGGGTCGCGTCGGTGCGCTTGACCGGCAAGTACGTTTCCCTGTTTGTTCTCGGGGACTCGACGGGTGCGGTTCTCGCTGATGTCGGAATTACCATTCTTCCCGTCCACGCTGAGGACTTCACGAGTATCGTTCCTATCTGCGCTGACGCCGTCATGGAACCGGGGACAAGTCTGATCGAGCTTAGTATCGCTGTCGCCGTTCTCACGAATGATACCGGTGATCAAATCCATGATGAGACCCTCTTGGTCCTGGTCTCGGTCCTGGTCCCCGTTCCTAAACCCAGCGATGCTTGTGCCTGCGGCTCTGTTCGGGATATCTTCTAGCCGGTCGTCAGTCGCACCTAAGATACGGGTAGATTCTTCTCGCCGGCCATCAATTCCGCCTCTGCCCGAAAAAGATCCTCGCCTGTCGTCCCACGCTGCTTGTTGAGTGTTCTCATCAGACTGACCAGTGTTCCTCGGACTCGCTCTCGCACTCCCTTGTGTCTCGCCCTGACCGGTGCTCCCTGAACTCCCCTGCCCCTGCAGCTCCCCGGAGCCCCCACGACCCTGCTCGCCCCTACCACTCCGTTCCCAAGCTCCGCGGTCTTCGCCCGAAATGACCGGAGACACCAGGGACTCCGCCATACCCGGGTCAATCGCGTACTGGTCCATAGTACACCAGTACCTAAGCGAGCTACGAAACTGGACCAACCAGCTCAACCGCGAAGGGTACGATGAAGCGTATGCGTTCCCATTGCTGTCGACTTGCGCGAGCTTGCCCAGACCGTACGCCTTCAACAGAGCGGCTTCGATCTCCCGTCGTGGCGGTCTGGGTTCGACCAGCGCAAACGACCAGATCTTGAGATCGAAGGGGTTGACGCTGAGCCGGAAGGAGTCAAAGTACCCTTCCGCCTCCCGGTCGAGCACGACGATGTTGGCCGGGTGGTTGCTGATCTCGGAGTAGACTTTGTCTTTCCAATTGGCGAAGTTGGTTTGTTTCTTGGCTTTCGAGCCGGGCTTAGGATGGATGACGCCCGGGTAGAGCGAGGTTTTGTAATAGGCGAGAGGGTCCCAGAAAACGTGAAGCCATTCGGCCTGTACAGGGAAAAGACAGCATGGGAGAGCATGGGAAGCGGCAAGAATGGAAGAATCAGCAGCGGTACGAAGCAGGCAAGCAGAGGGAGAAAGCCAGTGCTGGCAAGCCAAGGGACGGCATAGGCCATGTAGTCAAATCAAGAGACGGCATACGCCAGAGGATCACTCACGATAGCTTTGGCTCCGCGAGGGATGATGTGAGCCCCAACCAAGCGCCCAACGTGCTCGCCTGGAGCGGCTAGCGTGAACCTGCACTTCCCGCCATCTCGCTTGTACGCGATTTGCATCCCCACACCAGTCTGGCCGCCAGTGCTGTCTCCCTTTTGAACGAAATCAATCAGGGCCTCAGGTTGAAGGACAGAACGAAATCTAAGACACATACCGATGAAGAAGCGGCTTCAGATTCCCCTCCGGCCGCAGTTGAGGCCCCGGATGCACCTTCTGCGCTAACCGACAGCACCTTCTGCGCTTTCTCTCGACCTGTGATGGTCCCAGCATGCTACGCCGAGAAAAGAAAAAGGTTAGGTAAATAAGCATTCCTCGATCGGACGACGCAAGACAACTCACACTGGCGTTTATGCTGGGTACTAGCTTTGTATACGGCCCGCCTGCCTCTCTGAAGACCTCGAGATCCACAATGCAAGTGTCGTCGTACTCAACACCATACCGACCCGCTCCTACAGGGTTGGCTTTTTATCAGCGCTCAAATGTCAAACTGGCAGGTGAAGAGGCATGATTTCGCCATCTTATGAACGTCGAGAGCTTTTCGACACTTGGAAAAGGCGGAAGGAGACGCCGGAGCTTTCCGACGATGGGAAAGGCGGAGATAGACATGGGAACCTTCCCGACGCTTGAGAAAGGCAACAGAGGCAGAGAGAGGGACAGAGAGAGAGCGAGAGCGAGAGAAGAGCGACGGGACGCACCATCACCCCTCAGAATAACATAATCCCCAGAGTCAACGACCGTACGAGCTCTCCAATCCAGACGTCTAGACTCGCTCCCTCGAATGCTGAAGATGCCCCAATTGTCACCGTTCTGTTGGTAGGAGAGCATGAGCTTAATAAAGGTGTACAAGTCGTGTTCGGTGATGTCCTGGCCTGGCCATCCAACGGGGAATCCTGTGCGACAAAGAGGATTAAACGTTCATCAGTTGGACGTGCATGGGGAGCCAAGCGTGTGAGTGCGTAGGAGGAGACGAGGACATCCCGACATGGTTGGATGAGGACTCAAAGTGGAAGGCTAAGGGGGAAAGTTCGTCGCCCGGGCGATGCTCAAACCCCAAGGAAGGACGGAAGGACGAAAGAAGACGCTCACCAAAGTATATCCTACAGGACCCTTCCTCCCAATCAGTCCCACTCTGAAAGCCCCATAGTCTGATTGCCCAGCCGGTCGAGATGTCAGTCTTCTGCCGATTGAGCTTGACCCGGGGAGGCGGCGTGGGCGTATCCTCGTCTCCACTCTGCTTCGCGTACGACCGACCGTTGTAGCGCGCCTTGGCATACGTGTTACCGCGGTTGAACATCGGTCGAGCCTTACTCCCGTCCTTGCCGATGTTTGACACACGCACCAGATCCTTCCAGATTCGGTCGAAACATGGGATAGTGAAGCCGTCGAGGTAGTCGGAGATCGACGATGATCGATCGAGTTGGGGAGGTGAAGGTTCGATCGTAGGTGGGGGGAGGATGTTATCGACGTTGGCGGCACCGTATTGGATGGCTGAGAGGAGTGGGACACGGGGGAGGAGGGTGCGTGCTGGATCACAGGGCACCTGGGTGGAAGGGTATTGGGAAAGGGCGAGATCGCCTTGAGAGCCGCCTCCATGCGGGTATTCTTCGCTTGGGTCGAAGAACGATAACGGCTCACGATAGTCAGACGAAGTCTCACGCTCGTCACTGACGGGAGCTTGAGCTTGCGGATCCATTACGGAAAGGTGAATAGAGAGAGAACTGAAGACGAAGAAACAAGGGACAAAAGAGTCGACGGCGAATGCGTAACGTGAATCCCCTTGTTAGGAATCACCCCCCTTTATGGGACACCTCTTACATATCGATCAATATTCATCTCCGAAGCTGTCTAGACCATGCAGGTCATAGTCTAAAAGCCCCAGGACGGTGTGGACATCATCAAGTAGTGTGTTGGATACCCACTGGTACCGCTCTTTCCTTCCCTTTTGTCTTCCTCGCCGTTGTAACCGCCTCTGCCACCCGTACCCTCTCCAGGCAGTCCTCAGTACTAAAGACATGCGTACCGAGGTTCCCAACAGTGAT
>JAABUH010001310.1_pt1 | contig 28739 bp, 37 predicted proteins | sample 5559121 | NCBI WGS metagenome assembly JAABUH01 (sample SAMN10711871, study PRJNA513364) | rock metagenome | isolation source: Antarctica rocks | place: Antarctica: Victoria Land, Battleship Promontory nord | collected 2015-12-28
TACCCTACTAACCCTGCTTGACGCGCGCGCGCGCAGCGCGGCGCGCGACGCGGCCACCGCGCCGGCCGCGCTGAACCAGGAGGTCAGCGACGCGGTGGACCGCCTGCGCGACCTGCTGCCCGCGGCCATGGTCGACAAGCTGCGCTCGTATGAGTCGTACGGCCTCGTGGACGTGCTGCGCACGCAGGCCGCGCGCGCGGCCGCGGTCGAGGTGGTCGAGTCCAGCAAGGCCACCGTTGGTGCGGCGCTGCCGCTGCAGGGTATAGGGTTAGGGCTATATGACCCCTGGGCGCTTTGTTGCCTGCAGGACTTGCGCGTGTAAACAAGGCTGGGCGCCCAGTCGCCGCAGCCCTGCTATTCAGGGACGGGACGGTAGGGGGGTTGTCCAGGGTGGAGCTTGGCGGGGGCCGATGCGGCGCCGCAGCGGCTCCTGGCTTGGGGCGTGTCTGGCTGCAGAGGCGTTGGTTGGGCGGCGGAGGATTGCATGGTTGCTGATGACAGACAGCGAGGGCCGGCGGGGAGTACACCCTTGCGCCTGCTGCCACTTCAGCGGATGCCTTGGCGCAGGCAGCGCGCCCGCGCCCGGCGCCGCCAAGCTGCTGGCGAGCGCGGGCGCCGCGCCTGAGCCCGCCGAGCCGGGGCAGGCCGGCTGCGCCGACGCGCGCGCAGCCTGATCTGGCGCGGGCCTGGAGGCCTGTGCTGCGGCCGGCGGCGCGCCTGCGCTGCCCGCCGTGGCCAGGCCACCCCGGCCGCCGCCGCAGGGCCCGGCAGGGCGGAAGCCCTGGAGGCTCCAAGCCAGGCGCAGCAGCGCGCGAGCGCGCGCCAGCCATTCCCTGCTTGGGCAGCTCTCCTCTGGCGCCGTCAGGGCTCGGCGAGGAGCGCGCCCGCCTTGGCACGTGAGCCCGTGCCACCAGGTGCCGGCGGCGCGGCCGCGCCTATTCTGTGCAGCACGCTCGGCTGTCCCGGCGCTCGAGCGGCTCGAGGCGCCTGACGTCGCGCATGCTCCAGGTTCACTGTGCCGGCGCCGCAAGGCTGCCTGCATGCAAGGCTCCTCGCGGGCATGCGCGCGGCCGCGCAGCTGAGCCACCCACAAGTTATCAGCCTGAGAGCGCGCCATAACGTGCACCAAGAACATGGAACGCTGCGTACGATCGCGTGTAGCCTGTCAGGCCCGGCAGCTGCGTGCGTGTGCGCGCATGCAGCAGGCTGGGCAGACGCTGGGCTGTCTGATTGGGCACACTGTGAGGCAGCTCAGCACCTGCGCCCGCCTGGATGGGCTGATGCATGCGTGCCTGCCCCGCGCAGCTTCTCAGCATTATCATGTTTTAGCGAGCTTATGCCTTGCAGCCTCGCAATTTTGCAGAGAATGTACCTGCCGGCATGCATAGACAACGCGTGCTGCCGAGGGTTGCTCAGACTGATCTGCTGGGGAGGCGTAGTGGGCGCCCGCCGCTTGTACGGTGCAGGGGGTAGGCCGCATTGCGGAGCCGGCGTTTCGCTCTGGCGCCCGCGCGCGCGCGCGAGAGCTCTTGCACAAGGCTGGCTGCAGCGCGAAGTTGCCGTTCCGGGGAGGAGGACACTGAGGGCTGGTCCCTCAGGCTGGTCGGCATGCGCTCAGGCGCGCAGAGCGCACGTGGCCACAAAAGCTGAAATTGTCAGCCTGACAAAGATGCCTGGCAGTGCGCTGTAGGTGCGGAAGCGGGAAGCTACGGGCCTTAGCGTTGCTCCTGATGTCACTCAGATTGCCATAAGGCTTGCATCTCAGCAAGAAACTCTAGTGCATATGCAAGAGGGTGGGTGGGGCACCATTGTGGCCAGCGCAACTCCTGCAGAGCCAGGCAGGACTATATGCGCGGCACGGGTACTCGTGACACACCCTGCGGGTGTTGACGAAGTGTTACGGGAAATATAACGACAGCATAATTCGTTAACAACTATTCTGGTATGCTAGTTGCTCAGGCAGGAACGGAGTGTACCCGGTATGCAGACAGTTGATGGCTTTGACATGACTTTGTTTCCTTTGCTCATTTGATGGAACTGATGTTGTAAGCACCTGTGGCACCTGGCTGCGCTGCGCCCACTCTGCTCTGTCAAAGCAATGCAGCAGAGACCAGGGGATGAGTACTTTCAACCCAAAAGTTTCAGGCTGCTGCCTTGTCCTGTCTTGATTGCCCTAATGGCTCTGCATGCGCACTGACCTGGGTCGGAGCAACCGTCATGGGGAACTTTTGCAAAGTGCCCGACAGGCCTGGCTCGACCCCCGGACTCTCTGCAGTGCTGTACCCAGACATGACGCAGTATGTGCCTAGACATGATGCTTGCACCCTCATGCACATAGGCGCATGCGCCCGCTGCTGCAAACACATGCTGGGGAGCGTAGCTATATATGAGCTTGTGCGCCCAGCCTGAAGACAAGCGCGCCAGCCGCACGCGAAACCAACATGCAGGTCCTCACTTGGGCGCGCACACCAGCAGTACCAAGGTGCAGCAGAGCCCTGGCAGGGTGTCATGACAGCCATGGGGCTTCAGTCGGCCAGCAGCCGCGCGGCAGCACAGCCATGGGGCGGCCCAGCCCGCATCCCTGCCCGCCTGGCCGCAGGCGCGCTGCAGCCGAAGCGTCGGCGGCACGGGCGAACAGCCCGCGACGGCGGCCGAGCGCTGAGGCCGACCTGTCAGGCAGCAGCAACGCCGCGACAGAGCGGCCACCGCCGGCGGCGGCACAGGCGAGCAGCCAGCCCTGAGGCCGACCTGTCAGGCAGGAGCGGCGCTGCGATGGGTTGGCCGCCGCCGGCGGCGGCACAGGTGTCAGCCAGCCCTGAGGTGTCAGCCAGCCCTGTCAGGCAGCAGCGGCGCCGCGGCGGAGCGGCCGCCGCCGCCGTACGCGAGCGTGTCGTCGGACAGCGCGCCGCTGCGCACGCTCTCGTCGTCGCCGTCGCGCGTGAGCCCGCCGGGTGACAGGTTACGGTTGGGGCTGGGGTATAGCACGTCGCGCAGGCGGCTGGCCACCGACGCGCGATCGTCGCCGTCGTCATCGGCTTCAGGCGAGCGCTGCGGGATGTACCACTTACTCAATCACTGTATGCGCGTTGTCGTGCACTTGTGACATGGTGAGGGGAGCAGTCCTGCACCGTTGCTGTCAAGGAGGAAAGCGCTGCATCAATGGATTGACAAACTAATCAGTGGACAGGGTCGCAGGGCGTGCACAGCATGCGGCACCGCGCCGGGGGAGAACAGCCCGCACCGGGCTGCCACCGAAGAGGCGCCGCCACAGCGGCACGCGCGCGAGCCAGCCCCCGCCGCGCCCCGCGCCAGGCGCCCCGCGCACCGCCCCGCCGCGGCGCTGCGCGAAGAACGCGCGCTGCCGGTGCGCCAGCTGCAGGCGCTGCCAGCCGCGCCGCGCGCGCTTCGCCAGCGCCTGCGCGCCCTGCGCGCGGGGCGGCATAGAAACTTGTTACTTGCGGCGGCGGACTGTCCTATCCTTGCGAGCGCAGGCCCTGCACAACAGGGTCCAAGACTTGGAAGCAAAAGACCAGCCGCGTGTGCAGCCTACTGCGCCCTCCGCGCCCCGCAGGTCAGGCCATGGGCTGCGGGCGGCTCACAGCGGACGGGCTCGCACGCGCAGCAGCGGCGCGCCCGCACCGCCCGCCACGTCGCAAGCGCAGAGCCTGCTTGGACGACTGCACAACATGGCACAAGAGCATGCGCGCATGCGCACCCGGAGCAGCTGCGCGCGGCCCCAGCCGGCGGCGCCGGCGGCGGCCGCGCCGCGCGTGTGCAGGCGCTCCGGGCGCACGCGGTGCATGCCGTCCACGACCGAGACCACCGCGGCGGCGACCGCGGCGGCCGCCGCGAGCGCCGTGCAGGCCGCCATGCAGAGCAGCGCGGCAGCCTGCAGCGCGGCCGCCTGCCCGGGGTGCGCGCCGGCGATGATCTGGCCGCTCATCAGCGCCGGGATGGCCGCCTGCAGGGGCACGGGGCTTGGGGCGTGCGCGGCTTGCAGCAGCACGCGATCGCGGCTTGCAGCAGCGCGCAGTGGGATGAGCGGCTTGCGCCGCAGTGTGAAGCCAGGACGAGCCGGCCGCGCATCAGGAGCGGCCCCTCTGCTGCCCCTTGCCCTTTGAGACGCGGCAGTGCTTCTCCATGCGGCACGCGGCGTGCGCCCGCGCAGCATGCTCGCACACACAGCGCAGAGGTGGCCTGCTACGCGGGGTGGCGCATGCACACATCGGGCGTAGGCTGCAGCGTGTGAGCCTGCCTGCGACAAGCACAGGATAAATTGCACACCAAAATCGACCCTAACCCTAAACTGCTGCAGCGCCGAGCATCCTGCCGTGCACGCCCGCCCTGCTGATCCAGAGGAAGCTAGGTGAGGGGTCCGCTCGCGGCGGTCGCGGGGCGCACCAGGCCCGCCGCGCCCATGCGCGACAGCGTCGGCGCGGCCGCGGCGGCCAGCGCGCGCTGCACCGCCGCGGCGGTCGCCTCGCGCCGGCTGGCGCCCACCACCAGCAGCGCCTCGACGCGCGCGCGGCCTGCCGCGCCCGCGGCCGGCGCTGTCTGGGCCGTCGCGCGGCAGGCCGGTGCCGGCCGGCCTCCCCGCCTCCGAGCGTGCACGGGCTGAGGCGCACGCCAGGCGCTCGCGCGCCCTTCCAAGGCCGCGGGCCAGGCGCGGCCGCGCGCGTGCCATGCCCAGCAGCGGCCCCGCGCTCCAGCCGGCAGTGGCGCTGGCGGCAGAACGCCCCGAAGCAGGGCTCCCAATGGCCACGGAACTCGCGCCAGCCCGCACTTGCGCCCCAAGCCATCTGGCGAAACTGACGGACCCGCGGCCAAGCGGCCGGCCGCGCCGCGGCCGTGCGCAGGACCGAGCAGCGACCAGCGCTCGGCAAATGCATAATAAGCCGGCAATGGGTAGAGCTGCCCCGCAGCACGCCCGGCCAGGTAGGGTAGAGCAAGGTTCGCCTACCCTAGACAGCGGCGCGCACCCGCGCCCAGCTCGTCCAGGATCGCGGACAGGCCGGCCGCCACGCCGCCGACCGCGCCACCCAGCAGCAGGCCCAGCAGCGGCAGCGCCCAGCGCGCAGCCCACAGCGGGTCCGGGCGCAGCACGACGCCCAGCGCGTATGCGAGCACCAGCGCCGCACTGCCGCCCAGCGCGAGCAGCACGTGCAGCAGCATGCCCTGCGCGCGGGGCGTTCCGGGCGCGGTGTGAGTGCTCGTCACGACCGGGGGACCTGCGGTGTCTGCATCTGGGCTGATGCGTACGCGGCTGTTAATGCAACTGACGATGAGGGTGAGGGTTGGGGACGCCCCACGTCCTGCTGGGAAGATACAAGACGTGATGCATGTTGTGAAGGGAGACAATGAGCCAGGACAGCAGCTTGACCAACGCAATGTCAGCCACGCGCTTGAACACGCTTTTCTCAGCGGGCACACCCCGCATCACAGGGTTGCGGCGCGCCTCATATGAGGCGGCCGGCCGGGACACGGTCTCGGCGGCGGCCACGGCGGTCATGCCCACGCCGAACAGCAGCGCGAGCCACCATAGGCGCGCGTGCAGCACCAGCGCGAGCGCCGCGCCCAGCGCCGCCAGCTGCAGCAGACACCTGCGCGGGAGCCCATGCTTCGCACCAGCCCAGACGCCATACTACACCACACAGACAGCCACACCAGACAGACAGCCGCAGCAGACGCCTGCCACATTGGCCGCGCAAACACAGCTCGCTTGCGACACCGAACACCCGCGCAGAGCATTTTCCCCTGACACGCACGACCTAGCTCATTTCCCTGGCGCAGCGCAGGGCGCGCACCGCAGCGCGGCCACGGCAAGCGGCCGGTACGGCAGCGACAGCGCGGCTGACAGCGCCGCGTGCACCGCCGCCAGCGCGGCCGCGGCCAGCAGCGCGCCCACGCCCAGGCGCAGGCCGCTCGGCTCGTCGACCTCCAACCCTAACCCTAGCCCTGCTCCCAGCCCTGACGACGCCGGCGGCGCGCGCGCGCAGGCGTGCGCGCCACCTTGCAAAATCGCATGGCAGTCCATGTATGCGGGCTGCCCAGCTTGTTCGGAAGGCTCGCTCGCGCTTCGGCGCTCTTACTCGCTCATGGCCCTCACGTGCAGCCACTAGCAGCCATGCATCAACGCGCAGCGTTTGGCATTGCTCAGATTCCCACAGTGCGCGCGGCGCTCCTGGGCTCTAGCTGTGCGCGGGACACTTCCTCACACCATGGCATCCACCTACTTGTCAAGCGCACGAGGAGGACCCTAGCAGGAGCAAGGCGCGAGCACCTCACCCCAACGCCTGCCCCACCCCGCCCAACCCGTCCGCACGCACGTCACTCCCGGCAGGCTTGCAGCGCCTGCCAGCCGCGCGCGCAGGGCGTCGGCCGCGAGGCCGCGCAGGCTACCCTGCCGTACCCTGGCTGGCCTCACTGCACGACCACCTCCGTCAGCGCGCCCACCATCGGGCCGTCAGGCGCCGCGTCGTCCGCGAGCTTGGGCGGCTCACGGCTGTCCGCCGCCGCCTCCACCGTCGTCTGCGCCGCCTCGCGATAGGGTTAGGGGAAAAAAACAGGGATAGGATAGGGATAGTGATACGGATGGAAATAGCCGCGCGCGTCATGCCGGGCTCTCTGGCAGGTCTGTCGCACTCACCATCCCTTTGGGCCCCCTTGCTGAGCCCCCAGCGCACCTCTGAAGCATGTGGCGTTACCAGAACACCGGCATGGGTGAGACAAGGAGCAACGCCGGGGCATATCTCGACTCCCAATCTGCAGGAGCAAGCCTATGCGGCAGCCGGCAGGGAGCAGCCCGGGTGGCGCTCGTCAGGAGGCGCACCGTGGTGCCGAGGGGCAGTGCAAGGACGCGGCCGCCCACGCGCTGGGGCTGCCTGTCGTCGTGTGTGATCCACACCTGCGCATGCGAGGCAGGGTTTCTTTACATCACAGGAAGCCCTGAGCGCTCACCCCCGCGCAGCACAACAGGTGAGGGGACGTGAGCAGATGAAGCCCTCAGCGCTCGCTCGCGCGTGACTGAGCCCGTAGGCGTATCCGCGCCAGGAGGTCTGGCAGCCGCAGGTCGCATAGCGCCCCCACTTACCCCTCCTCGCATAGTCACTATGGCTGAATTCCAGCAAGATCCACAACATGCTTCCCTGTACCTGTCCGAAGCTCCTAGGGCGCAACGGTGAGAAAGAGTGCGCGCAGCCGCAGTCGACCAGACAGAGAGCATGCGCTCACGACCTGCTGGTAGACGAAGTAGACTTCCCGCAAGGAACAACCCGCAAGGTCAACACAAGACTGCGCGCGCACCAGCGCAGCGCCGCAGGCCTTGAGCACGCGTTCGGCGCGCTCTGCGGACTCGGAGTCCAAGGCGCTGGTTGGCTCGTCCAGCAGCAGCACCGCCGGCTTGAGCGCGATGCAGATGGCCAGCGTCACGCGCTGCGACTGCCCGCCCTGCGCGCGCAGCCAGGCGCCGCGGTCGGGCGCTGGGCGCCGCGGTCGGGCGCCGGGCGCCGGAGTCGGGCGCCGGGCGGCAGCAGGCGCCGGCGACCCACCAGGTGCCCCCCGTCACAGATGCAAAGGGGGGGTCCGGGCCGCCTGGGGGCCCAGCCGCAGGGCAGGCGGCCAGGGAGGTCGCAACCTCAGGCCCCCTGCCAGCCGGGCAGACTGCCAGAGCTGCAGGACAAATCTCTGAGGCCCGCAGCCAACAGGGCAGACGGCCGGAGCTGCACGACCAGCCCCTGAGACAAGGTGAACTAGCCTGTGCAGGGCACTGCGGCCACGCTGCATGTGTCGCTACATGTCGCGCGCCCGCACCGACAGCTCGGTCCACGGCTGGTTGAGCACGCCCTGTTCGAGGCCCAGCTCGTGGATGAGGGCCGGCAGGTCCCCGCGCGGCCGCCCGCGCTGCGCCGCAAATTGCTGCGCGGCGCTCGGCACAGCACGCTGCTCTCGCGGCCAGCACCGGCGGCCCGCCAGACCAGCTCGGGGCCTTTTGGCTACATACGGCAGAGCGGTGCTCGCGGCAGAGCAACGCTCGCGGCGAAGTGGTGATTCAAGTGGGGGCATGGGGTGCGGGGGAGCGTGGTGCAGGTGCGCGCCTGTGCTGCAAAGTAGAACTCAGACGGCGTGCCCTTGGGCTGCACGCGCGCCTGGGGCACGTACGTGACCTGCAGCCCGCCCGGTTGCGGTCAGAGCCTGCGCTGCGCTCGCAGGCAGGCGCACGCAGCGCTGGGGCGCGTCCCCGGCAGCGCGCACCTGCGTCCGCCACTTGGGCACGCCCAGCTGCTCCGGGGTGACGCCGTTTAGCTGCAGCGTGCCGCCCTGCCGGTGCCAGAAGAAATTGATGTAGACTTGAGAGTGACTCGCAGCTGCATGCATGACACTGTGTCGCGGCCAGCAGGCCAGTGCAACCAGGCGTCTCCTCGGTAGCGCTACGTGCGGGCCTTGCACGATAGGAAGAGGAATAGGGAGCAAGGACAATGTGCACCTGGATGGGGTCGAGGTAAGCGAGCGCGCGCAGCAGGAGGCTCTTGCCCACACCGCTGGCTCCGCGCACAAAGAGGATGTCGCTCGCGTGCACTGTGAAGCTGATGCCGTGGATGATCGCCCGGTCGCCAAACGATCGCTTGAGGCCGTGGACTTCCAGCAGTGGCGCGCCCGACATCAGCGCCCTGACCTGTGTGCAGTGGCTGGGAAGAGAGCGGGGCAGAGGCGACAGGTTCTGTTGACAGGTTCAGAGGTGACGCCAGCAGCGTCTCGAGAGCGCTGACCCTGTTTTTTCCCAGGTTTTATATCCACTCTCTGCTCGTACGTACGTAACAGCTCGACCAGGTTGGTCAGCAGGAGTAAAACACACGTACAAGCGCTCGTACGTAACAGTCCAAGCAGAGCAGATATCCGTACCGCTAGCACTCCAGGCCACCCAGTAATCAGCGAGGACACCTGTTGAATTGCAACGCTTGGCCTGTTTCTGCCCCTGCATAAGTCAGCTGCTCAAGCCTGGTGCGCCCCACGCTTAGTACTGAGACTGCAAGCCACATTGCCAACTGCCAACTTGAAGTGGCAGGCACTAGGGCATGCTGCGCATGTGTGCATGAGGTGGTGGCTGGAAGAGCGTGCTACACTTGTGCAGTGATGTGGCACGCGGCCGTGTCAGCACGGAACTTGTTCTCGTGTTCCTCTCCACAGTGAAGCATTGGCAGCGCCCTGCCTCAGATTTGCATCTTCATATATAGCCAGCAGCACGCAGTGTCTGACCAGCAAAGTGCACAGTATAACACCTCACCACTGAGCTCGCATGCTTCATGAGCTTTACGTTGGCTTGCAGTGCTGCCTCAGAAGTGGTGCCACTGCTATGTACCAGGACATTATGACGGTGTAGATGGCACAACTTGGAGCCTGCAGAAACCTCGCTGCTGCGCATAACAGGCGGTCTCTGTCCGCACGCCGACGCGCGCAACAATGGTGGACGTGGATGTGCTAGTGGTGGGCGCCGGCCCGACCGGGCTCACCCTGGCTGGCGAGCTGCTGCGCTTCGGCCTCAGCGTGCGCCTGATCGACCAGGCCGAGACGCCGCCGCTGGACCACTCGCGCGCGCTGGCCATCCATGCGCGCACGCTGGAGCTGTTCGAGCAGATCGGGCTGGTCGCCAAGGCGCAGGAGCTGGGCACGTATGTGGAGGTGTGTGCCGCGTCGGGAGCCCTAACCCTGATTTGCGGCGGGGTGCCACCCGAGCTGCGCATGTAAGCCCGTGCATGGTGCGCTGTGTGAGCGCCGCCGCACGCGGCCCGGCTCCTGCACTGCACGCTCATTCTCGCATTTTTTAACAAAGCCGGTCGTTAGAATGGGGAGCAGCTGGGGCAGCGCCGCAGGCGCCAGGCAGCCTGCCACCAGCTTTTGGGGCCGCCGCAGAGCGCGGCATGGCAAGCAGTATTTACAGCATTTACATCAGCTTTTACATAATGGTATGTCATCATCATGTCATTAAATACATATCCAAACATCGTCACAATGTGACAGTGATGTCAATGCCATGTCATGCACGCACTGACCATCGCGCTGTCCGCGCCGCGCGCCAGGCCTTCAACGTGGTGACCAGCCGCGGCAAGCGCGGCGCCGTGCCGCTGACCGCGCTGCGCGCGCTGGACACGCCCTACCCGAAGCTGCTCTGCCTGCCCCAGGCCGAGACCGAGGGCCTCCTGCGCGAGCGCCTGGCCGGGCTCGGCGGCGCCGCGCAGCGCGGCATCCAGCTGCTGTCGTACACGCAGGCGCGCGGGCCCTGCGGCTGCGCAGGGCGCCCGCCGGGCGCCTGTGTCGGGGTGCGGTGGGGGCCCGCGCGCGCTCGGCGGCAGTGCGCGACGCGGCCGCGCAGCCGCTGGTCTTACGCGCGGGCGCGCGGGTCAGCCGCTGTACTACTAGACAGGCTGCCAGGCCCGGCTGTCTTGCGGCGGCTCTGCTGCTGCAGTGCGCTGCCGGCCAGACATGCGAGGCGCTGCCCCGTTCGCGGTGGCAGAGGCTCGTCGCGTGCCTCTGCATGTGTGTGTGCCGGGGACAGGGTCTGTCTCTGGGAAGCAGCACCTGTCCCGCAGGGGAGCTTGGCCTGTCTGACGTCGCCGCCAACCGTTCTTCCGCCTCACCGCGGCAGGATGAGGAGCGCGTCACGGCGCGCCTGCGCGGCGCCGACGGCGCCGAGAGCACGCTGACCGCGCGCTGGATCGTTGGCTGCGACGGCACCAAGAGCGCCGTGCGCAAGGGCGCCGGCATCTCCTTCGACGGCGACACCTACCCGGAGCTGGTGCGCGCCCTAGCCCTGTGTGCTAGGGTATGATGTAGGGTACCTATCCAGCTGGCCCCGCTCTGTGCTCGTTGCTCTAGAGAGGATCAGGGGCTGCGTGCACGGACATGCGAGCTTTTGCATACGTGGAGAGGGATAGGGCGCAGGCAGTGATGCGACCAAAATGCGGTTGTGCATGTTCCCTGCTTTAATGAGCGTCGGCCGCCTCCTTCTCGGCAGAAACCCCCCGAGTCCTTCCCGGCGAAAACCCGATGGTGGCATTACGCAGGCGCTGACCCGGTCAGCGCTGCGCCATGAGCCTTGCGCATAGCACCGGCCGCTTGCCCCTCAGTGTCACTGATGGAGACAATTATGCTTGAGCAGTGCGCCCTGCCCTTCGCCCTTCGGGCGCACTTGAAGTCAAGAGGCGCTTGCACTCCAAGTCGAGAGGCCTGCGCGTGCCCGGCGCGCAGTGCATGGTGGGCGACGTGACCATGGACTGGGACCTGCCGGAGCGCACCGTGTGCATCATGCCCAGCCGCCACGGCATCGTGGTGCTCACCTTGTCACAGAGATCATCTTTGTGCACTGGGGCACAGGAGCGCGGCGCTCCGCATGCAAGCGCTGCAAGTGCTGTCAAAACCGCACATCTGCTTGTGTTGCGACGGCAGGCCCTTGCTGCTGCGCGCCCCTTGTTCACTGGGTGGCGGCTGCCGCAGGCGGCCTTCCCCGAACCCGGCGTGAAGAACTTCCGCATCGTCGTGATTGTGCCAAAGGCGCGCCCGGGGGCCGGCCGTGCGTGCTGGGTCAGACAGGCTGGGGCGGCCGCCGGTGAGCGCGTCGCTGTCGGCAGGCGTGCGCGCGGGCTGGTTGCTCGCAGGCCGCACACCGTGGGCATGTTGGGAAAGTGTCTCCAGCGACAAGAGGCGGACAAGCTGCACTTGCTCCGCTGTGGACTTGTCGGGCGCGGCCGACGCGCGTGGGGCTGTCTGCGTTTGTCGGCCCGACCGCTCCAAGCTGGGCATGGGCTGGCTTGACAGGCGCGAGCCACGCGCACGCGACCAGCCCGACCCCGGGTTTGGTCAGGTCTCCGGCTCTGACCAGGCCATGCGCCCTGCCTGGCCCGACCCCAAGTGACCCTGAGCAGCGCGGCCGCAGGAGGAGGTGGCCACGTCGCGGCTGCTGACCGAGGAGGAGTTCTGCGGCTACATGCGCCGCATGGCGCCCCTGCCGTTCAAGCTCGTGGCCAGCCGCTTCCTGTCGCGGTACCGGCTGCACCACCGCGCGGCGTCGGCGTTCCGGTCGGGGCGCGCGTTCCTGGCGGGCGACGCCGCGCACGTGCACAGCCCCGTCGGCGGGCAAGGCATGAACACCGGCATCCAGGCGCGCGCCCGCTCGTCCACCCTGAGATGCCAGGCGCGGGTTGAGCGGCGTGTATCAACTGGTGTAGGGTATGGTGTAGGGCTTAAGGGGGTCAGAGAACGGTGCTGACGCGGTCGGTCAGAGATGTGCGTCCATGCGGGCACCGGCGCGGGCGGAGCGGCGGCTCGACCGGGATGCGTGCCATAATGTCGACTGCAGGGTGCATGTGGCCTCCATTGGCTCGACTGTTGCCCGTGGCGCCGCGCGCAGGACGTGTTCAACCTGGGCTGGAAGCTGGCGGCCGTGACCAAGGGCACCGCGCCGGCCTGGGTGCTGGACACGTACGAGACCGAGCGCCGCCGGATCGCGGCCAAGCTGGTCGGGCGCACGGACGCCTGGTTCGGCATGATGTCCGGGCGCAGCTGGTTCGGCGCCGCGATGCGCACGTTCTTCCCGGAGCTCCTGGTGTACATGCTCGCGTACCAGCCGCTGCAGCGCCGCCTGGTCGGCTTCATCAGCCAGGCGCGCGGCCGCCTCCACTAAACGGGGTTTAGGGTTTAGGGTTAGGACCTTCTTCCCGGAGCTCCTGGTGTACCTGCTCGCATACCAGCCGTTGCAGCGCCGCCTGGTTGGCTTCATCAGCCAGGCGCGCGCGCGCGCGCGCGGCTGCCCGCGCCCGGGCGTCATGTGGCGCTCGGGGTGCTGTTTACTACGCGTGTCAGCCTGATCGGCTTGGCCTGGTCCGTGGAGCGCCCAGCCGATTAGGTGACCTGGTAGTTTACAGGCAGTAAGATGGCAATGCCCGTCGAGCTCACTGGCAGCAGTGATGCGGCGTGCGCTGTGTTCCGGGGCCCTCGCTGCAGCGGCAAACCCTTTCGCTCGCTCCTGCACTCTACCTGTCCCTTGTTTGGGCTGCGACTGCTGCGCCCACCATAATCAGCGCACCGACCCAGCACTCAAATGGCAAAGAGCGTCATTTCTTGCAAAAGCTACCTTGGGACCCTTGGGACCCAGGGACCATGGCTGACGCGCTGACGCCAGGGCGCCGCGCCGTGCAGCTGCAAATCAACTACGCTCGCAGCGCGCTGTCCAGCCAGTGCGCGCCCGGGACGCCCGCGGCCGGCTGGCGCGCGCCCGACGCCGCGCTGCAGCCCGCCGCCGGCGGCGCGCCCGTGCGCGTGTATGAGCTGATGCGCGGCACGCACCACACGCTGCTCGCGTTCGGCGAGCCGGGCGACGCCGTCCTGGCCGAGGCGGCCGCCCTGCAGGCGCGCCTGGGTGCGCTCGTGCGCCTGGTCACCGTGGGCGGCGGCGGCGGGACCGGAAAGGCCGTCAATGGCGCGTCGGCCCACGCGGCCGAGCCCGGTGCCGGCAAGGGCGCCGCGGACGGCAAGCTGGGCGGCGGGCGCGCGCCCGCCGTTGCGCTGACCTGCACGGACAGCTTGGGCGAGGCGCGCGAGCGCTACGGCGTGACGGAGCCGTGCGCGTTCCTGATCCGGCCGGACGGCTACATCGGCGTCGCGCGCGCGCCCGCCGGGGCTCTGACCGAAGAGGTCAGCCGGCGTTTCATGTGAGAGCGCACACGCGAGCCTGCAATGTTTGGTGACAGCGCGCAGCAGTGCATGCATAGATGAATTGGGGCGCGGTGAGGGCCGCATGTTTGCCCAATGGCTGACGCTCCAGAAAAGGGCTTTTCTTTGTTGGTTAAGAGTAGCAAATGCATTTTTTTGGCAGGTGCAGAGAGAAGCGGAAGCAGTCGGTCAGGCTTTCTTTTACCCTTTTTTCTTCTTTTTTTTGGCAAGCTTGTTGGGGATGCGTACTATATAGAGGGCTCGCTTGTTTGGGACGGTGTGGAGGGGAGGGGTGGCCGTACTTTCTGTGAGCGTATGATGCGCCAAGGTGATTTTTGGTTGCGTGCCCTGACGGGTGCATACCGTGGACCACTGCCTGTGTCCTCTGCCATGCAACTCGCTTCTCGTATCAATTATCGGGCGCCTGGCCGCGTACGGCGTGTGGCGTGGCAGCGGGGACATGACGGTCGTGATGGGGCAATGAAGCTGCAGATGAATTCGTCGCGCACAGCCCCAACGGGTGCACACGCGTAAATGTGTGCGGTGTTCACGTGGGTACGCAAACAATGTCGCAGCTAGCACCGTGCAGTGGGCATGTTGACGGCCAGATAATGACACTGGGCGCGACACCACCTCATGACGAGCTCCGTGCAAGATTTGCGCTCTAGGGCTGCGTGAGGGAGGGTGTGGTAGCACTATTGTGGGCATGCCATAAAGGACTTGGCATGCCCATGATTGCCAGATCATGACATGACACTGGGCGCGACACCACCTCATGACGAGCTCCGTGCAAGATTTGCGCTCTAGGGCGCGGCTGCGTGAGGGAGGGTGCGGTAGCACCATTGCATGCGTAGGAAGTATGCTGAGAGCGGATACTCATACTGAACTTACGCATGTCAAGTGGGTGATATGTCTTCTGCGCAGTGCAGTGTAAAGAAACTGCCAAGCACAGCAACACAGTCTCTCGTGTATGACCTGAGCATGTAAGGGTACGCATTGAGAAGTTCAGCTTCAACAGCTCCCCAACGGATCAGATCATAGGAGCGGCATATATTTTGGTATTCTATACCGTGCACACTTCTGTGACATGCAGTCCCCCGAGCACACTTGGCCTCAGCTCTGCTGCACGTCCTCCACTGTCACGGGACCAAGCTTAGGGAACTGCTGCGGTAGTGAGATCCCACGTTGCTCTGGTCTGAAACTAGTGTACTGCTTGCATTCATTCAACAGAGCGGCCTGGCGCACTGCCAGGCACTCCTTTCACGCTCCTCACCTGCACGGAGGTCCTCGCTTTTCAAGAGAGTTGCATGTAAATTCTCCAGCCTTGATTGCACTTAGACCATGATTGCACTCAGAGTGCTTGCAATTCAAACGAACCCTGATGATGCAGGTCCTTCTCTTGGACAGCATGGTAATCGTAAGACAGTTACGTGAGCATACCGTTCTAACACTCCTCAGCAGGACAGGTGTGTACTGGTGCTGGTGCGTCACACTGAAGTGTAAGGGAGCAGGCAATTGCTTGCAGGCAGGCCAGGCCTGAGCGCATCTCTGCATGCCTGGATTACCGGTGCGCCCCTCTTCCAGCCATGACTGCATACTATGCTGCGCCATCTTACAGCAGATGCATGCACATGTGTGCACAGCGTTGAGCAGAAGGCCGTGCGTCGATTGTGTAGGCAGGTCGCACTTCAGCTAATACCTTATGTTATGAGGAAACAAGACAGTTTTGCAGAAGGTCCCATCTCTGTGCTAGCCATTGGATGCGCCTTGCTTCGCACTTTGTTGGTGTTCTGCGCTCTGTCATGCTGTTGTTTGTTGCTACTTGCTCCCGGCCAGGACTGTGTTCAGCAAACTGCCTTGCAGCGGCGCTTCCTGGCCAGCGGCGCGCTGACAGAGCTATTAGCTCGCGGGATATGCACTCCCGATCACGGTGAACATACTTTCAACCACGAGCTTGTGCCCGGTGCGAGGCACAGACAGGAAGTATAAAAGGCCCGCGCCGGGCAGGTGAAGACAGGGCCAGCGCCAATGGCGGACGTGGACGTGCTGGTGGTGGGCGCCGGCCCGACCGGCCTCACGCTGGCGGGCGAGCTGCTGCGCTTCAGCCTCAGCGTGCGCGTGATCGACCGCGCTGTGACGCCGCCGCTGGACCAGTCGCGCGCGCTGGTCATCCACGCGCGCACGCTGGAGCTGTTTGACCAGATTGGGATCGCCGACAAGGCGCAGGCGCTCGGCACGCATGTGACGGTGCGCACCGCAACGGTGCTAGATTAGTCCTCCTACGGATTCCCTCATGTGGATGATTTATATATGCGCACGCGCCCCTCTAGAGAGTGCTGTGCGGGCGCAGGAGCAGCCAGGAATGTGAAATATGATTTGCACTGCAACCAGCGGGCACTGAGGGGCCTGCAGATATAGCTGGCGTACCGGGGAGCGTCCAGGCGCCAACCAAGCGCAAATGCGCACCACAGCACTGTAACATGCGATGCATGATGCCTGTCTGGCGCGCTCACCGTCCACGCTGCCTGGGCGCGCGCCAGGCCATCAACGTGGTGAGCAGCCGCGGCCGGCGCGGGCACGTGCCGCTGACCGCGCTGCGCGCGCTGGACACGCCCTTCCCCACCGCGCTCGGCCTGCCCCAGGCCGACACCGAGCGCGTGCTGTTGGAGCGCCTGCGCGCGCTGGGCGGCGAAGCGCAGCGCGGCGTGCAGCTGCTGTCGTTCACGCAGGCGCGCGGGCCCTGCGGCTGCGCAGGGATAGGACTAGGGTTGCTGGAGCGCCTGCGTGCGCTGGGCGGCGACGCGCAGCGCGGCGTGCAGCTGCTGTCGTTCACGCAGGCGCGCGGGCCTCGCGGCAGCAGTGCCGCAGGCCTGAGGCGTGGGTATGCGGTAGGGCGGAATAGGTTCAGGGTAGGATTGGGTAGCACGTACGACAGCGGCTGTCGGGGCCGGCGGTGGCATCGTGCCACATGCCTGTGACCGCCTGTGGCCCGCTGTCGGGGCGCGCGCTGCTGCTCAGCATCTATGCGAAGCAACAGCCACGCGCGGCATGCAGGACGCTCCCATGGGCAGGCTCATGTGCTAGCATCGCACCTGTGCGGCGGCGCATCAGGCTCTCCCGCATGTACCGTGAATCTGAGGTTGCAGCGCCTGACTGGCCTGCTGCGCTTCACTTTGTAGGCCCTGGTGTGAAGTGCATTGCTCAAAACATGTTCCGTGCTCGACTGGAGGTGGCGAGGGCCCTAAATGCCCGTGCGTGAGCCGCAAGCCGTCTGCGAGCAGCACGCCCCTCCACACAGGAGCTCGGCCCCGCCACACAACATCCCGCCGATGGCGCTGCTGCCCCGTGCAACAGGATGAGGAGCGCGTCACGGCGCGCCTGCGCGGCGCCGACGGCGCCGAGAGCACGCTGACTGCGCGCTGGATCGTCGGCTGCGACGGGACCAAGAGCGCCGTGCGCGCGGGTGCCGGCATCTCATTCGACGGCGAGACTTACCCGGAGCTGGCGCGCCTGCTCCGCCTGCGTGAACCCGGGTCAGGCGCAGCTGTTGCTGGGGCCAACGAGGATGTGAAGCTGGCTGGAATGACCTGCAACAGGCAGATGCGTTGCTTGCTGTGTGTCTTGCAAGCAAGTGCAAGGAATGAAGTAGGTGTCAAGCACCTTGCTCAAGAAAAGGGCCGCTCCAAGGCAAGCGGTGCATGCATGGGCGTTGTCTGTGGCTCCTGGAAAGGGGCAGCAGCTCAGTCGCTGCCATCACCATCAAGTAGCTGACAACCCGCTTCTCAGTGCTGCCCAGTATAGGTTAGTGTCGCACATTCTTGTCATCATGGAGATTCGCCGTGACGGTGACATGCCTTGTGGGTGGTTGGCGAGGGTGCATGGCGGGCAATGCAACCATAGAGTGCAGGTCCTGCCAATTAACAATGGCACACATGCATGCAAGTGACACGCACTCGTGCGCCCGGCGCGCAGTGCATGGTGGGCGACGTGACCATGGACTGGGCGCTGCCGGACGGCAGCCTGTGCGTGATGCCCAGCCGCCACGGCATCGTGGTGCTCACCTTGTCACAGTGATCATCTTTGTGCACTGGGGCACAGGAGCGCGGCGCTCCGCATGCATGCGCTGCAACTGCTGTCAAAACCGCACATCTGCTTGTGTTCCGATGGCAGGCCCTCGCTGCTGCGCGCCCCTTTTTCACTGGGTGGCGGCTGCCGCAGGCGGCGTTCCCGGAACCCGGCCAGAAGAACTTCCGGGTTGTGGTCGTGGTGCCCAAGGCGCGCCCAGGGAGCAGACATGCGTTCCGGGTCGGGCTGTGGGCGCCCTCTGGCGAGCGCGTGTCGCTGTGGCCTGGTCATGCAGGCTCTGATCTCCATATATCGCCTGCATAAGTGAATATTGGACACAAACAAGCTTTGTACCGCAAGTTGGTGGACAGCGTATTAAGAAGCGCCCAGTACACGAGGATGAGGACGCTTGTCCCCCCTCCTGCCATGGTGGCGCCCTGGCTGTCAGAATGCGCTTGCAAGATGAGGCGCTGAGGGCTGCAAGGCACATGCGAAATCAGGTTCTAACGCTTTCAAGGTGTTGAGCCCTGACTTTCTTCACTACCTGACTGGCTTGGCACGGCACTGCATGACGAGCCTGACCCTGAGTGACGCGATCGCAGGAGGAGTTGGCTACGTCCCGGTTGCTGACCGAGGAGGAATTCACGAGCTACCTCGGCCGCCTGGTGCCCATGCCGTTCAAGCTGGTCAGCAGCCGCTTCCTGTCGCGCTACCGGCTGCACCGCCGCGTGGCGTCCACGTTCCGGGCGGGGCGCGCGTTTCTGGCGGGCGACGCCGCGCACGTGCACAGCCCGGTCGGCGGGCAGGGCATGAACACGGGCATCCAGGCGCGCGGCCTGCCCATCAGAGCACCCTGTCGCCCTCTCGCCAGCTCCGGGTGCATGCGTGTGGCGGCCCGTGATCCTGCTGAAGCCTGTTCAGGTGTCTACTGGCCCGCATCCTACATCCGTAATGTGCACAGACTGCAAATGGACTAGGCGCGAGGAAGTCAAGCCATGCTGTGAGTATTTAGAATAGGGTTAATGTACCCTATTTAGGTTTTTGAACGCCGCGCGCAGGACGCGTTCAACCTGGGCTGGAAGCTGGCGGCTGTGACCAAAGGCAGCGCGCCGGCCTGGGTGCTGGACACGTACGGAACCGAGCGCCGCCGCATCGCGGCCAAGCTGGCCGGGCGCACAGACGCCTACTTCGGCCTCATGGCTGGGCGCTCCTGGTCCGGCGTGCTGATGCGCATGCTCTTCCCGGAGCTCATGATCTACCTGCTCGCCTACCCGCCCGTGCAGCGCGGATTCATTGGGTTCATTAGCCAGGCGCGCAAGCGCAGGCGCCGCCGCCCACCGCCTCCCCCTGCTCGCGCGTGGGTGGTGTGCGGTGGCGCGCGCGCGCGTGCGGGCTGACCCCGGTCGTCGGCCGGCGGCGGCGTGGCTGCCTGTGCGTCTGCAGTCGGCGGCGGCGCTGGCCGCAGGGCGCGGCGGCGCAGGGGTGCAGCCTGCGCTGGCTGCCGCGCCCCTGGCCTCCATAGCGTGCATGCAGGGGTTTTGACATGCACTGCACCGCCCCTGCAGGCCGGGTCTGATCGGGCCATGCCTGCTCTGCCCCTCGCCCACTGTGGACGGGCGCACCTGCCTGACTGGGGCCGTAATTGTGCCTTGCCTGTACGGTGCTTGCACACGGTGGATGTGCAAGCACCTTGTAATTATAGGAGGGTTGACAAACTGACGCCAGGGCGGCGCGCCGCGCAGCTGCGCATCAACTACGCGCGCAGCCCGCTGTCCAGCCAGTGCGCGCCCGGGACGCCCGCGGCCGGCTGGCGCGCGCCCGACGTCGCGCTGCAGCCCGCCGGCGGCGGCGCGCCCGTGCGCGTGTATGAGCTGATGCGCGGCACGCACCACACGCTGCTCGCGTTCGGCGAGCCGGGCGACGCCATCCTGGCCGAGGCGGCCGTGCTGCAGGCGCGCCTGGGCGCGCTAGTGCGCCTGGTCACCGTGAGCGGCGGCGGCGGCGGCGGCGGCGGCGGGGTCGCCAAGCCGATCAATGGAGCGTCGGCGCACCACATGGCAGCGCCCGCCCCGGCCGAGCAGCGCGCGAACGGAGTGCAGGCCAACGGGCACGCGCCCGCCGCGGCGCTGGCCTGCACGGACTGCTTTGGCAAGGCGCGCGAGCGCTACGGCGTGACGGAGCCGTGCGCATTCCTGATCCGGCCGGACGGCTACATCGGCGTCGCGCGCGCGTCCGCCGAGGTCGTGGCCGACGAGGTCAGCCGGCGCTTTGCGTGAGCGGGCGGCGCGCTATGCAGCCTGCAGAGGGTAGGGTAGGGTAGGTGCGCCGGTACTGAAAGTGTGTGCGGGAGTGAGCGGACGGTAGCCACCATGCGCTGAATGTAGGCTGCGGCCAGCGGCGCGTGTGTGCGTTGTGGGAGCGAGCGGCAGCAAAGACATTTTGCAGCAGCATGTCAGGGGAACCGCCAGCGGGCGCAGGAGCTGGTTGCTGCCTGATGCCTCAGCGCCTGGACGCAGCAGTCTCTTGGTTGCAAGCAGCGCCCGGCGGCCCAGGCAGAAGGGTGCTGACTTGCAGTGTGCGGCGCCCGCAAGCAGCCCTTCAGAGTCAGTCGGGGCGGGTTTCCGCTGTGGAAATTTTACTGCTTTGAGAGCCTACTTTTCCCAGGCTGCTCTGACGCAACGCTCGTGCACCTGAAATGCATGTAGCGCACTGGCCAGGTGCTCGGCCGTCAGTGTGCGGGCCGAAATGCAGCGTGTGATGCAGCAAGACTCCTTGATCACACGCCCGGGCAAGTCGCAGATGGCACCATCCAAAGTACAGCGGCTGCAGTAGGTCGCACATGCAAAATTCGCAAAGGTAGGTTATGCGCCGACAGCGGCCCTCGCAACAGGCCATGGGTTGGAAATATGTTCAGCACGCTGCACGGCGGCATTCCACACGACGAAGTCAGCAACTCTGAGCCTGCAGATTTGACAACTCCCGTGCACAACCCGTGACTGCGCTTCAGGGCTTGCAAAGTGACCAGGCGCACCCGGATAGGCGCGTCGTTGTGCCGTGCCGCCCTGCCCATGACAGCGCAGGCACATGGCATGGCTGCATCATGCATGACAGACAGCGCACCGATGCGTAGCCGACATGCAGCAGGCCGGCGAAGGCGCCCTGCCCCTGCCTTCGCACTGGGTCACAGGCGTTGGCCGCGCGCGCGGGCGCCCCATGCGGAGCAGCCGCGCCGGCGCAGCATCACGCCTCCCTAGCCCGTTTCCGCTCCCTGCCGCCGCCGGCCTCCGCCGCGCCCGCGCCGTCGCCCCGCCCCGCGCCGGCCGCCACCACCTCCGCCACCGCGGCCGCCGCCTCCGCCGCAGCCTCCGCCGCGGCCGCGGCCGCGCCCGCGGACTCCACGGCCGCGGCGGCCGTGGCGGCGCTCGCGAGCGCGCTCGGCGAGCCCGGCGCGGGCGCAGGCGCCGCGTCCGCGCCGGCGCCGGACGCGCCGACCGGCGTCCAGAGCTTGGCCTTCTCCGGCGGCGCCCGCTTGGTCTTCGCAGACAGGATGTAGTCCCTGCCGCGGCCGGCCGCCGCCTCTGTTGCGCTTTGCGCGTTGGCCCGGGCTCTGTTGCGCTTTGCGCGTTGGCCCGGGCATGGCGGCATGCTGGCGACCATCTTTGGTAGGGGAACCCGCGACCCTGCTCCGGCTCACACACAGCACGGCCTGCTAGGGCGGCTGCATCAGGACTGCTTACGCAGCTTCCAGACCCTGCTGCGGCGGGTGGGTGGATTTAGGGTTACTGCAGGGTTTAGAGATAGGAGCCGCGCCTGTGCTCCTCCAGCTCGGCGAGCACGAGGTCCTCGGGGCGCCAGATCATGTCATTGATGCGCCACAGCTGCAGCGTGCCGCCGACGCCATTGTCGCTGACGCTGACCATCGTGAACGGGTCGCCCGGCTCCGCGCCGGGCACCCACTGGAAGTCTGCGACCTGCGCGCCCGCTGGAAAATGATCAACATGAATGTAGTCTACAGGAATGCCCTTTGATCGCGCGCGAGCGCGCGCTCGGCAGGGCGCGCCGCTGCGCGCGCCGCTGGGCAGGGATGGATGCCCTGGGGGAGGCGTTGCGGCTGCGAGGCCCCCGCACGCTTCTGCCAGACTCCGCTGGAACTGGCCGCGCCGGTGTGACGGTGCAGCGGCGCACTGCCCGGCCTTCTCTGTCCGCAGCCTGCATGCTGCCACACACTCTTCGACACCTTCTGCAAATGCAGAGAGTCGTGCGTGCTGCAGGCTGCGCCCTGTGCGGTCTCCCGCCCGACACGCGCTCGCACTGGAGCGGCGTTATCTACAGTGCCTTCGATAACTTCACACGACCGCTGCCTCGCAGCTGGAGGTGGATTTGACACGGAAGGTGAGTATGACAAGCAAGCTGTGACCCTGAAAAGGGTTCCACTCACCCCGCCGCGGTGCCCAGAGTGCAGGAACATGAGCTGCGGTGGGCGCTGCGAGGCCGCCTCGCCGCCGCCGGTCCGGTTCAGGTCCCAGATGCAGATGCGCCGGTCGTCGCCGCCGCTTGCCAGCACGCCTGCCCACGGCAGAATGCCAACTCGCAACGGTGCTTCTGGTGGGTGAATTGATGGGTGGATGGATGAAAGCAAGGTGAAAGCACCCTGTCACTGTCCGGCACTGCATCGAACACACCCACTTGCAGCCAGTAGGCAGCTGAGCGATTGCGGCCAGCCTCGAGCTGGGCCAGGTGCGGCCCTCGAGCGGGATGCTTCGGGCTCGCTGCAAACAGGGAGGCCTGCGGCATGCTGGGGCGCGGACCCGGGTGCGTCGGAGACCACTCCAGGCGCATGGTGGGCTTGACATGCACGGCGAACGCGTGCAGCGGCTGCGCCAGGTCGCGCGCGTCCCAGACACGGACGCTGCCGTCGGCCGCGCCTGCGAGCACGGGAGGGCGCTCGCGCTGGGGTTGCGTGGCACGCGGCACGGCCGCGCCCGGCTGCATCCAGGGTGCCAGGGAGGCCGCATTCAGCCTGCCAGCATACCTTGCATGATGTCTATGGCAGACGCGCGTCGCAAGCATCGCGCTACGCAGCCCGGTGCGCTGCGAGCGGCGTGGCCTGTGCGCCTTGGCCGCGGCGGCGCGGCACGGGACCGCGCATGCACCCTTCCCCTGGGGGTCTGCAAGGCTTGGCAAGGGACAGGTGGGCGCGCGCCCGTCGCGAGCAGGTGCGGGCTGAGGCCGCTCCAGTCGACGCAGTGCAGGTCGTGCGGCCCGTGCGCCTGCGTGACGCGCGCGGCGAGCGGCTCGGCGGCGCGCGTGTCCCACAGCAGCAGCGCGTGGTCGTCGCCGACCGACGCGAGCTCGGCCGCGCTGTCGGGCCGCCAGGCCACGTCCTCGACCGTGTCGGTGTGCCCCTGCGCGCGGCGGCCTGTGTCGCGCGCCCGCCGCAACCCCAGACAGACAGACAGCCACTGACGCAATGTTGTCCGGTATATCCAAATCTGGTTAATGAAGAGCTCTAGTGCGACAAACAAGGCGTCCCCCAAAACCCGGACATGCAATGCTTATTATCACTAACAGCACCCTTTGCTGGAGTTCGTGTACCGACAACGAGGCTGGACTGGCGCCGCGCTTGCATGTTTGCGTGGCGCGGTGCTTTTTCAGGCATTTGGGCAGCAGGTGCCCATGGGGCTCAGCAGCGCCGCGGCCCGCCAGGCACGCTGCCGACGGCGTCGGGCAGGCGCCCGCGCCTGGAGCCGCAGCTGCGCGCCCAGGCGGCTGGCGCGGCGGCCCGAGTCGGGCGCGGGGCTGGCGCCCGCGGCCGCGCCCGCCAGCAGCGCGCCGCCGTCCGCATCCGCGAGGTTCCAGACCAGCACCTGCGCGACCCAAACCCTAAATAGCACAGCGCACTCCCACGCCGTCTAAGGCGCTTGTCTGCGCGGCACCCGCACGGCGCGCTCGACTGGTGCGTGAGGCATGTGACGTGAGCCAGACCAGCGCCCAAATGCAAGAACATGCATGCAAGCACATGGGAGAAAGATCGCAGGACTCTCGCATGCGGCAATGTGATAAGTAGCGAGTCAAAGCAGCGCCTGCGACGACGCACTTGATGCACGGCTCAAATAGCACCTGGCATCGATGCCCGAGCTTGCAAGCGTGTATCTGCAAGCTTTGAGCCTGGGACATCCTATGCGGACATGCCGCTAAACAGTGCGAGGCGAGCGAATCAGAGAGCTCCTGTGGTGCTTGCTGCGCCGCAGGACAGGGCTACAGGTCTGCCAGTGCAGCGGCGGTCCATTGGGCACGCAAGCAGGCAGGCTGCCGGGACGGGGCGGGCACGCACGTTTTTGTCCCGACCGCCGCTGGCCACCAGGGGCGCGGGCGTGGCGACGCCCAGCGCGTACTCGGCGTCAGCGGCGTGGCCGACGAGCATCAGGTCCGGCACCGACAGCGGCACGCCCGCGACCTGCCGCAGCGGGAGCAACAGGGTTAGGTTAGGGCACCAACAGCGGCAGGCCTGGGCCCACCTCTGGGACCTGTCGCAGCGGGAGCGGCACGCGCTTTCGAGCCGCGCCCCTGTGTCCACCGATGCGCCGTCATGGCTGGCATGGCCGGCGCGGAGTCGGGATTGGCGGCCCCTCCATGCATGGCAGGAGCGACGCGTGCGCGTGCACCGGCTAATCCGCCGCTACACCCGCCTTCAGGCGTGAGCCTTGCAGGCCGCCGGAGGGGGCTGTATGCGCACAGCGTACGGTGGCGGGCTCCCATGTCACATGCTGACAGCAAAGCATGGCCGCGCTGGGGCCGCGCCTTGGGCGGCCGGGCGGGCTGCCGCTCGGTGTGCCAGACGAACAGCTCCTTGCTGTCGGAGTGCGTGACGACCAGGTCTGGGTGGCCCGGCACGTCCCGGATCTTGTTCACCTGCCGCGCGGCCGCGCACGCAGCGCGTACAGCCGCCATGCTGCGCGGTTCGTTTCGCGGCCAGCCATAAATACATGCGACCCGTCTTCTGTGGGTCAGGCGGGGCGCGGCAGCCGCGCGCGCCTCGCCGGGGTGCAGGATCGTCTTGAGGATCTTGATGTGCGACGAGGTATCGGTGTCCGTGAAGTTCAGGATGGCCTCCGCCGCCGCCACGCGCCACTGCCGCGCCACACAGGCCCGCGTGAGGCGCGCCTCCGCCGGCGTAAGCGCCTTGTGCTCCAGCCGCAGCGCTGCGCGCCCTGCAGCGCTCCGGCCGGGCGCCCGCAGTAGAGGCCCGAGCCGCGGGCGCCGTCGCAGGTTGCGGACGGCGTGCCTCTTGAGCTGCATGCACTCGGGTTGTGCCTGGGTGCCAGCACACCCTGCACTCCGAGCCGGACGTGTGCAGGGTCCAGGCCGCGCTGGGCGCGCGCGCAAGCAGGAGGCCCGCCGCGGCTGCCGCGCGCAGGCAGCGCCGCGCGCGACGTGTCCCGGGACCCGGCCAGAGTCCCGGACGCCCGGACAGGCGCAGGACGCAGCCGCTGGGGCCGGGCTTGCCGGCGGGAGGCCGGCCCGCTCGGCTTGCGGCGGGGCGGGCCGCGGTGGGGGGCCGACGCGCCTCGCACAGCTCCGTGGACGCGACCAGCAGCGCGTTCGGCGGCGACTTGGGGTTCTCGTTTGCGTCCGTCTGCGCAGCCGTGCAGGCAGCCCCGGCATTCAGGCGCCTGTCTGGGGAGGCGGTCGCCGCGCGCTCAGCTGGAACAGTGCGAGTACAGACGCAGCGGAGGACATCACGGTGCAAAGCACGGCCGGGAGGGGCTGCGCACGCGCTGGGAGAGGTACAGGCGCTGACTCCGCTTGTACTGAGTCCGCTTGGTGACCTGCGCATGCAGACATCCTCGACCCAGCTCGAGCCAGCGGCGTCAAGGCGCCAAGCACTCCAAGCGCGTTTTGAAGTGCACTGCATGCTGTGTTTGTGACACAGCGTCTTGTGGAAGAGGAGCACAGCTGGTTGTCCCGCGCTGCACACGGTTTCACCGACTCGGCTCCTCGGGGACAGAGCTTTTGTCGCACCTGGCCCCACCTGCGGCGCACAACACCCCGCTTAGACCAAATCAGCAACGCGCAGCGCGCGCCAAGCACAGGCAGGCGGGGGCGCGCCTGCATGTGAGCGAAGGCCACACCAGGTGGTGACTGACAAACCAGTCATACAGCAAAGGGATGCCTTGCTTCCATCTCCTGTATCCTTCCGCATCCTCTGCATCTGTCATTTCAACACCGACCTGACGGGAAAGGTTGCAGATGCGTAGCGCCCCAGACACAGCGTGCTACGGTCCGCTGCAGCGGCTCTGCCAAGCAGCACAGGGCCCCTCCTCTCCTGCCTGACGCTGGCTTTCAGAAAGTTGCAGGTGGGAAGGTTTAAACGGGTAAGTAGTAATAAGGCGCAGCACAGGGGTTTATCTTCCTCTCCCAATTCGGTACACCCAGCAGACGAGTTATCAGAGCACAGGTCTGATAACCAGAGCACAACTCCGGCAGTGCTGCCGGAGACTTGCTTAGTAGGCAGCCACTGATGGGCTCCGCGCACCTTGTCCCCTCGCACGGCTGCGGACAACGGGCTGTCAACCTGCCTTCAAGCTGCTGCGCAGTACAACGGTCTCTGAGCAGGCGACATTGGCCACACGGTGGGCGAGCAGCAGGCCATCTTGATCTTTATAGTTTTTGGCGTAGGGATTGACATACGCCTGCGCCCTCTGCTGTGCCAACCACAGCGCGCCACGCAGGCCGCTGCAGGAGGCAGCAAACCGTCGCGCGCTGCCAAGAGGGCGAGGCGCGCCCGGGGTTGCACCGCGCCGGAGCAGCGCACGGCGCTGCGGACGAGGATGCTGCGCCCCAGTGGCGGACGGGTCCCACTCGGCGCGAGGTCTTGTGCGACGCATGCCTTCTGGCAGCGCTGGCGACCTTGAGCTCCGCCGCAGAGCCCGAACAAGCCCGGGCAGCGCTGGTCCAGATGCCCACCACCAAGCTGAAGAATCGCTACTTCCTGGTACGCGGCCCCTGACGTGCCCGGCAGACGGGTTCTGCTCGGTAGGCGGAGCGCCAAACCTCTGCCTGGGGTCTGCCTGCGCTGGCCGCCCGAGCAGCCAGCTGCGCGTGGCCCTGAGGCACGCTCTGCTGCTGCCGGGCATTGTCCAGCTTGCACGGTGAAGTCACCTTGCCTCCTGGCGGGTAGGGCCGAAGCACAGCCTGGCGCTCCCACTGCACGCTGTGCGGTCCAGCCAGGACGCTGTACGCCCCAGCAAGCAGCCCCATGCGGGGCTTGCGACCGCGCAGGTGCGGGCGGGCGAGGGGCAGGCCGAGGCGGCGGGCACCGTGCTGACCAACCCGGTCTGGAAGCAGTCCACGTACGCGAGCCTCAGCACGCGGGGCAGGGCGCAGGCGCGCGCGCCTGATCAGGCCCCCCCCCTGCGCACCCGCCTGATCAGGCTTCCGACCAATCCTGTCCGGAAGCAGTCCACGCGAGCCTGAGCACGCGGGCAGGGCGCAGGCGTGCGCGCCTGATCAGGCCACCCCTGCACGCCCGCCTGATTAGGCTTCGCCGCCCACCCGCCTTCTGGTAGCGTAGGCCGAGCCCTCCCGGCAGCCCTGGCACCGCTCCTACTCAGCACGTGCTCCCCCTCCTGGCCGCATGCAGCCAAGGCTGGCCAAGCCCTAGTTTTTCACGCGCAGCGCCCGCCTCCGACGGCCAGTGCGAGCCGCGGGCGGCCCTACCCTATCCCTGCGCCGCAGGTCATCAAGGAGACCTTCCCCGCGCTGGAGGAGCTGGGCGCGTGCGCGGGCGGCTGCTGGCTCTGGCCGTCCATCACGCAGCGCTCATACGAGACGGCCGAGCTGCTGAGCTCGCTGCTGGGCCTCGGCCGCAACCGCATCATCCCCGAGTACAGCTTCCTGGATGCCCGGCGCGCCCTGACCCTACCTTCTCCCTCCGGGCCCGCGCTGACTGATGTCGGTCCTGCATCACCACTGCGAGCCGCACACAGCGTTGCAGCGCTGGCGATCGGTCAAAGCCTCCTGCTTCTGCCGAGCTGATGCATCAGCATGGCAGCCTCCCCCCTATCATACAGACATACCTCTTGAACAAACAGAGTAGCACTGGCTGACTGCCTCATGCATTACATTGCAACGCACACTCTTGCATGCGAGGGAGCGCCCGTGGCGGGGCTGCTGACGCGTGGGCGTCGTGGCAGGGGCATGGGCGCGCTGGAGGGGCTGCCCCTGGCGGAGGCCGGCAGCGCGGTGCTGGCGGGCGACTCCGCGTCGCCAGGTCCGCCGCTGCTGCGGGGCCTGCCACTGGCAGCCGCTCAAGTGCTAGAGGCACATCAGAGTTTGCTTTCAGGCAGCACGCAGGTGCTTGCGGCACCTGGCCGCCGTCTCGCCTGCCAGGCGTGTCCGCTTGCCGAGTGAACTCTGCCTGACTCGAGGGTGGGACATACACAGGGCACAAATCAGATCCGGACGTACACACCAGGCGAGTAAGGTTTACTTCAGCCCTCTGTTTGCTGCCATATTACATTGCACAGCCCCCTGTGCCGTGCACCTGATCGACTACGTGCTCAAATAGCACGCATGTCCTGCACCCTTTGTACTCCTTGGGTTCCAGTCTGACATCGCGCGATGCTCGCGCTGCTGCTGGATCCTACCGACGCACGCTGATGGGCTGGGCTTGCGTGCGCGCACAGCGTGGAAACCGCCGCGGGGCACCGACGGGACGCCGAACGAGAGCGTCGCGGATGTGCTGGTCAGGGTTCGGCAGGTGCGCGGCCGCCGCTGCGGGCGCCCGCCGTCGCTGGGCGGGCGCGCGAGCGCGCGCGCATGCAGGCCGCGTCGCCGGCTGTCTGGCAGCCTGCTGCTTGCCACAGCGCACGCAGCCGGCGTCGCGCCCATGTCCTTGCCTCCTGCTCCTGCTTTTGCTCAGCACTCATCACCACAGTGTGTGGGGCCCATGCAGGTGATGAGCGTCACCG
>JAABUH010001311.1_pt1 | contig 28727 bp, 21 predicted proteins | sample 5559121 | NCBI WGS metagenome assembly JAABUH01 (sample SAMN10711871, study PRJNA513364) | rock metagenome | isolation source: Antarctica rocks | place: Antarctica: Victoria Land, Battleship Promontory nord | collected 2015-12-28
GCGCTGGGACTTGCTGAGGCGCACAAGCTCAGTGCGCTCGGCCTCAATCAGAGAAACGTGATGTTTTTTTGCGGACATCGGATAAGCCTCCTCAGACTTATCCATTCTACCAGGTTTGTCTACTAGGGGGTCAGATCGGGCAGGATCGCGGCCCGTCCTACTTTCATTCCTCGACCGCCGCCAGCACCTCGGACAGCTTCACTCCAAGCGCCCGCACGATCTTAGTCGCCTTCGACATGATAACCGAACGCCATGAACAGCTTGACATTCATACCAAAAGTCGTGCTATAATGGCCGTGGCGGTTGGGCCTAACGCTGAACCAAACTGAAATCCGCCGTGCTGTCCATCGCGTCGGTCGGAACTACGAAAGGCTCGTTTTCATGCTATTCTTCAACAAGGCAGCGATCCCTGCGTCACTCACTCTCATCCTCCTGTCAGCCCTCACCGCACACGCTCAACAGAACATTGCCATTGGCACCAACAGCGGGTCAGGCAACACTGCTCCTTTCGGAGCGGACGCGTCTTACAACCCGCCTCTGTATGCGGCGGGCGGCGAGTACCAGGAGATTTATTCCAGCGCCAATTTCAAAAGTGCCACCCCGTTCACCATCTCCGCAGTCGCATTCGCCTCATCCAATGCGGTCTTCCATCCTGTCGTCACAGCGACCTATAACGTCACCATCGGTTTCTCGACTACCAGTGCTACGGTCGGTGCCTTCAGCACCGCCAGTGGCAACTTTGCGAACAACAGAGGCACGGACTACACGACGGTCTTCAACGGAACGGTGACGGCCACTCTGCTGAACAGCGGGGTGTTCGATCTTGTTTTTCCCACTCAACCATTCCTCTTTGACCCCAGCAAGGGCAATCTGTTGTTCGATGTTGTGCTTAACGCTCGGACTCAGGCCAATGGCGACGCCGCCTTCTCTGTCAATGACACGTTCCAAACAGAACGGGTGTATCAGTCATTCGGCAGCGGGCAGGCTTATCCTGATTATCACGCGCTTTACACCCAGTTCACGGTGACCCCCGCCCCCGTGCCCGAAGCGTCCACGACGGTCAGCCTCGGCCTCCTGCTGGCGCTCGGAGCAGGCGCGGTGGCCGTCAGGCGCAAGCGGGCAGCGTCGGCGAGATGAAATCGCCAATCTACGGGCCTGCTGGCCGACCGACGTGTGGTTGCACCCCTGACCCCCTAGAAACGTGCGCCCGAGGGTCAGATGGGGCGACGGCAGGCGCATGAAATCAGTCCTCAGCGGTGCGGGCTTCTACGGGCTGGTCATCCGCCCTCGTACCCGTTCTCTTCGGCGCAGACGGCGTGCCTCCCCGTTTGATTTGCATCTTCCCGTTCTTCCCTCGAACGATGATTGGCAGCGTAGGGTCGACTGGAACACGGTAGGGCGTTCTGGCGCGGGTGATGACCTTCAAGCATCGATTCTGCAGGTACACTCTCAAATCGTCCGTCATTGCCATTTGGTCGATTACCTGATCAACGTCGCCCTCCATCCCCTCAACCGCTTTCAGTCGGGCTTTCAATAGATACCCCGTGAAATAAAGAACGGCTCCGTCCCTGCCGAAGATTGCGGCATGAACCTGACCCAACTGCAAAGCCTTCCCAAAGACCGCGTCCGCGCCCTCTTTGGCCTTGAACCCGCCGCCCAGCCAATTACACTGATAATCGGCCCGAGGATAATCCCCCAAATGTGGTTGATGTCCATGATGTTTTAGACACACTGGAAGCAGAATGGTTGCAGAACGATGATGCCGCCGATTTGCGGCCCTGGAAGGGCCGCCGCCGTACCACACACCGACCGCTATGGAAACGCGCTGTAGGGCATCACAGACGCCAGCATCGCGGCCTCGGCGTCCCGCCGCACCCAGCCTCGGCCAGCCCACGACGCCGACCGTAGCCAGCCCGTCGAATTTGCGGGAGGGGGTGAGCGCAACTAGGGGAGGGGTTGACAGTCGCCCGCTGCGCGGGCTCCTGTAGTCCTGGGCCTACGGCCCAGGACTGTTCATCAAGCCATGAGGCGAAGCGAAGGCCAAAGGCCGCCTGGCCTCTCCTTGCTTTGGAAAGAGTCTTCAGGACGATGCGCGGAGCGCAAGTTGCTTTGGAAGAAGTCTTGATCCTGAAGAGCCTGAAGAGAAACGAGCGCGGAAATGAATACCGCTGGCGGTCGGCGAAGCCGATGGGCGCGAAGCGCCCAAGCCAGCAGTATTTAGGTATGTCCTTTACTTGTAGAGAATCTCTTTCTCCGATAGAAAGAAAGTAGTTCTTCTTTAATACTAGGCGCGGGGCCCAAAACGGGGCAATCCCATCTCATCAGCAAACTAAATCAGTTCGCTGCCAGCACTGGCAGCGAACTGGCCTCGTCTGACAGCAAACTGGACCCTGGTGCTGGCAGCAAACTGGAATCAGCCCTGGCAGCAAACTGGCAGCAAACTGGAATCAGCATTCAGGCGGCGGTCCGTTGTGCGGGTCTACGGGCGGCCATACGCATCATCGTCTCCTCATCGAATTCCCAAGGTCTCTTGGCCGCTGCATTAGGCTTGGCCTCGCGCTCAGCGTCCACCCCGAAGATGTCGTTCGGGTCGAACGTCTGAGGCGCATCATCGCGGCAGCCTTCGACGGTCGGGTGCACGAGGTTTTCGCTGGCTCTGTAATGGTATGTCCTGTGTGCGCCGCAATGCGGCGGTGCGATCTCGCCGCCCCTGACCAGCTCGGCCAGCGCGACGGTCACCGCCGCGTTGTCGATCTGGGCGAGCGCGGCGCGCACGCCTTCCTTGATCTGCATCTGGCTACAGTCGGGGTGCGAGCGCACGAATTCCAAAATCACGCCCTTGAGGATCACGCGGCGCATGGTCGGGGTTTTCTCGCGGTCGAGCTTGCGCCGCTGCGGAGCCCACTTGTAGACGGTCGCCGACTTCGCGCCTTTTTTGTTGGGCCTGGTGGCGTACCTGACCACGTCTTCGTAGATGTTCTGCAAGGGGTTGGAGAGGCGCTCCAGGGCGTCCTTGACCTTCATACGCTGGACGAGGGCCTGGCGTGTGTTGGCGATCCGTAGCCCGTCCGCCACCTGGTTGTAGGTGTACTCCTGCCCAGGGTTGGCGGCCATGAACTCCTGCACGGCCTCGAACAGCTCCTCAGGCGTGTATGTGCGCGTCGTGTGCTGGATGTGTTCGGCCTGGCGCTCGTTGAAGTAGGCCGCTTGTTCCTCGCTCCACTTTTCCCGCCACGTTTTGAACCAGGTGTTGACGGCAAACGCCAGGTCCTTGTCGTCCAGTGTCTGCCTGACCAGATAGTGGTCGCGCCAGGCAAACGTCTCCAGCCGACCGACGACATTTATGTAAAGCCGCTCGCTCCGCTCGCGCATGGCCGAGCCGCTGGCAAAATGGAACTTCTCGGCGACCAGATCAATGGCTCGGCACAGGTTCTCGGGCGCGTGTACGCGCCCGACTCCCCTGGCACGGCAGTAAGCGTCATAGACCGCCTCGCCCAGGGCATCGCGGTCTGGGCCTGTCATGTTCCTGATGCCGTCGTGCCCGAAGGTATCCAGGCCCGCGACGCGGAAATCCTTTTGCTTTACCCATTCGGCGACGGGCTTGGCAGATTCGGTCGGCAGCAGGTGGGTGAGGAGCGGGAGAATGTGAAATTCGGTGAGGTCGGCCATTCATTCGGTTCCTTGGAATTGTGAGCGGCCTTAGACAGACCGAAGGCCGCATCCTGAGCTAATGTGGTGGTGCTCAAGGCGCGGCCTGCGGGATTGCCATCCCTGGCGATCATCTACATGGACACAAGCACCACCACAGGCTGCGTCCAAAATCTTTCGTCAGGTTCAAGAGGCCCCGCCGCGCGGCTCCCCAGCCGCGCGACGAATTGTCCTCGGGCACCGAATGCACATCCGTGCGCGACCAGCCTGCTGACAACGGGCTGGTGGGTAGTAGGCTTTCGCCTCTAGTATTGATGTCGTCGCTCTCGCCAGGAAGCGCACAGCCTCCGAGAATCTTTTTGAGAAGTTTTTCACGCCGCCCGCCCGAGCTGGTGAGCCGACCCCTGCCCTGGTCGTCGCGCTCAGGGACGTAGCCCTTGTGCAACTCCAGACGGACCTGGTGCGTGGCGGCGGCCTCCATAGATCATCATGCACAGCAAAGGACGGGCACCATGGGTGTGAGCTTCTGAGTTCGGCTTAACTTCAACTGGGTCCGCCCGCCGTTCAGCCGCTGCTGCACGCCCTGGGGCATGACGGTGCTGCGTCCGTCGTGCCAAGGAGCACGAACTGTTTATCCCTCAGACGCCTGATGCGGACGCCAAACAACTGCTAACGAATGACGCCAGGGTTTGGTCACGGGCCTCGATCCATGTAGCGGCGAGAGTGCTCCTAGCGAGTTCCTTCTGGGCCGCACGGAGGCGACCTATGACTTCGCGGTCTGCGTCGGCGGAGCGGCCAATCTGATCCACATAATTACCAAATTCCCGTAGTTTGGCGTGCCTGATGGCCGTCGCCCAACTGATCTGCTTGCTTGACCCGCGTAAGGGTGGAAGTTGGTGCACGACCGCATGGTTGGTGGCATGCTGCCGCTCGGCTCTTGCATAGCAATGCGGGCACAGACGGTGTTTCACAGCCCATTGAGCGTAGGACTGTGCCTTTTCGGGTGAAATGTGCGTCGGGAGATCGCTCTGATGCCCGCAAGAGTTCTTGATCTTTGCCTTTGCGGTTGTTTGTTTATCTTCGGCTGCCTGTGCTGACACTCTCTGTCCTCGACGCGGTGTGCAGAGGTCTTGCGCCGTTACACAGGACATGCACGTCTTACTGCGGACGGTAGTGACGCGTTCGAGGCCGCAACGCGGGCAGAGGGGCCTCTCACAGTCACGACAGAGTGGGTTCTTCGTACGGCCACGGTGCATTGCTTTGCCGCATTCTTTGCAGAGTGGCGCTGGCCGCTTGGTTTGGTCGGTAGAGTCCGTCATTGTGAATCCTTAGCAAACGAGAAAAGCCCGACCAGGGATAAGGCACCTGGTCGGGCTTCGGCATGCCGTCGGGCGAGGACGACATCGTTTGCGTGTCAGCGGGCCTTATCACCGCACACGCACTGCCTGCACCTCGGCGGGGAGCCACCCCGCTTGGTGCCAGATTATTCGGCCATCTTTGGCCACTGCTTTTATTCTTCGTGCTTGCTGCCGAGAACGGCACAGTTCAGGAAATCATTTCTGATGTTCTCTTCAAAGCGGCCTGCTCGTCCCCTAGCGTTGGCCGAAAAAGCAATGGTGTCGGCCAAGCATTCAGCCGTTGCGCAACCCTTCTCAAGAAAATCCCGCGCGTTCGCTTCGCGAGAGAGCATTCTTCCTGAACAATTTGTCCGTGTTCAAGGGTAAGGTTCTGGGTGCTATTTGTACAGCAAAATCTTTGACGGGCGCGGTCGGCGGCAGCGCGTCGCGGAAACGACGGGTGGGCTGCTCCTGGGGTTTGGTTCGGGGCGGCGGGGGTGGGCACCTGGCTGGGGGCGAGATTAACAGGATTTTGATTTTCGAGGGATCGGGCGCGGCGGCAGACTCTTCTGCCGCCGCGCGCAGCTTTTCCTCCGCCATGTCGCGGCGGGGCCACAGGGCGGGGTTCAGCTCATGCTCCTCGGCGGTCTGCGCCTGACCGTTTGATTTGGCAGGCGGACGCGAAATGGCTGTGAGACAACCCAAGACGATATATCGGCACACAGCAACGCCCGCTTCGACCAACGTATGCTCGTCTGCTTCCCACGGTTTGAAATAAAGTTTTCAGTCATCTGTGCCGTTTCTGGCCTCACGCACTACCAATAGAAATAGGGAAAGCAGAGGCCCGCCCGCCGAAGCCTGTGCAACTATTCTAAATCCCTAATGGCGATGTGATCGTGACGAAGGCGAGGAACGTCCGACAGGAACCATCGGCCAAGGACAAATAAAAATGACTGTTCGTAAAACAAAGGGCATCACGTTGCCCGCCGCCCCCTTGGTGTGGGACGCCGTCGAATTCGCCAAGTATGCCCAGGCCCGCCTGGACAGCCGTGAGGGTGCTCCTCTCAGGAGCGAGATCGAGGAGAGCGAAATTTGTCGCGCTGATCGCGAGTTAGGCATCAGTCAATCCCTGGCCGAGTGGGTGACGGAATGGGTGGTGGTCCATGCCCGCCCAGACGTTCTTTACCTGGCGGAATTCGCTCGTCAACTCAAAGGACTGTACGAGGCAATCGACCGCGCTGTCCACGACTTGAACGAGGTCATGGACAGCCCCGAATGGTACATGCCCCACGGACTGGCGATGGAATGCCTTTGCCTGTTTCTCGTCCTCCGTGGTGAGAGTGCGGTGCGCGGGGCAGTGGAGTGCCCGAGCACTCTTGCTACCATGATCTACGACGAAGTCGCCGTCTATCGCGGAGACATCGTCTATGGCGCGGCGACGCGTCTTTTCGAGAAGCCCCCGCATTACGGCTGGGACATGGGCGCGGCGATTGCCCACCTTGTCTGGGGCTACCCCGAACAGATCGCCCCGTTCATCAAGGATGGAGTGGCCCCCTGGCGCTGGGATGAGCTACGGACGGACACGATGTATGGACCAGCAATCGAGGCATTGAGGCGCATCCGTATTGATGGCCCCTGTGGAGCGCCCGTCACGGGTTTCGCGCCTACTGCCTGATGCGTCTTTGCCCCGCGCCGAGCTTTCGTCGGCGCGGGGCGAGCCTCAACTTCCGCCGTTTCCCCATCTATTTCCCTACGGGTGCTGACACTTCAAAAACTGGATAAGGAGAACTGGATGGAGCCAGCCATGATCGACGCCGAGGCACGTGGGATCATCCTCTGGCACAAGGTAGCGCTCACCGTGCGCGTTGAGCGCTCACTTTTGATGCTCGACGCGCTGAACTGGGCCGAGTGGATCGCGAGTAAGAAGCGCGAGAAGGCGGCGCGAGTCGTACAGGACGGTGGCATTCGCCAACTGGCCGAAATAAATGAGCAGATTCGGGAGATCGACCGATGGCTGGTGATGGGCAAGGGCCTTTGCAGAGGCACATACGTCCTGCACCGCAGGATGTTGTTTGGGCCGCCTATCGTCACGGCGGAAACCCTCAACTTGTACATCAGGAGACTGCTGCGATTTCAGGCAGAAATTGAGGCTAACCAGTCGCCCGAATTCCTCTTCGACGCCGACGCGGAGCCGCCGATACTTTTCGCCACTGAAGAAATGTCGGCGGCGGTGCGGCACACAGGGCCATATGTGCGGGGGCAGGTGGTCGGTCGGCGGGAGATGATGCGGCTGGTGTTGGGTGCGCTCAGTGGTGGATAATTTCGCAGATAATCTCGGCCTTCTCCACGCCTGTCCTTCAATGTGAAAATCGTCCAAAATACCTTGCTCCACCTGTGCCACTCCTGGCTCCAGCCACAAAGACTGATGTAGACCGCTGTCTGTCGAGGGCGGTCTACATCAATTTCAGGAGAGACCGAATGTTGCCATCGACTATCGCATCACAGGAGTAACTATCCAGCAAAACTGCCTTTCAGATGGCTTCAGTTCACTGACGTGCGCTGGTTGGCAGCTTTCAGGATAGCTTTCAAGTCCAAAAGGTGTGGCTCCGTAAATTGAATCGTCACTTCTTCGCGGGCGAGGGTGATTGTCAGAAGCAGGTTTTCTGCACTATGAATCGTTTGTTGCCAGACTGTGTCGTCAAGGCTGTTCGCGTGCTGGTATTTAGCCGCGCACACGGGGCAGAGCGCTATATGGTTCTGTATGTGTTCAGTCACAAAGTGCTTAAAGCAAGCCACCGCTTTGAAATAGTCCGTGCCGTCATCAAGACTGAAGGGCATCAGTCTGCGGCAAATTTGGCAGACCATGTGGCCTTCCTCCGTCTCGTAGAAATAACGCAAATACGCGCGTTTATCCGCGTGAAACCCGCTAATGGCGACTCGTACCGAACGAGTTTTTCTCTCAAATGTCGCCTGCGGTGCCTCCAACGCCTGGGCCATAATCTTCGCCGTCCGTCGCTCGGGGTCGAGCACCTTCGGCGACGGAAGCTCCACGGGCGCTGGATGAAGCGCGAACTGATTGACAATCATGGGGTCGCGTTTATAGGCGCGGATGAAGGCTGCCAGTGCGTCTGCTGGGATGCCTACCTTCTCAGCCATCTCTTCCTCGGCGGGATGGCTCATTCCGAGCTTGATCGAGAGTTCTTTTGCGTTTACTGAGGTGGAAAACTCATCAGGCAGTTGTGTCAGACTAAGGGCATTGGGTTGATAGAAGGGTCCTACTTCACTGGAGCCAGCAACAGGAAGCCATAAATGCGTGCGGACGGATTCGCCAAGCTCGGACAGACATTCGCGGCGCGTCGGATTAGAAAAACCTGCATAACTCGAACGCTCTACTATGCCCGATATGGCTTCGACATGCCCCAACAGCAGACGCCAAAGGATTTGTGCCTTGGCCATCGTCATGTGCGACAAGGCGTAATCAAGGCCGTCAATAGTGGCGTTGGGGTCGAAGCGATTGAGGCCGCGCTCGTGCTGCCCATGTTTGTCCACGAGGGACACGTGGCTGTCGTTCCCAGACCCCCTGGCCTTAACACGCAGAGCTTCTGGCATGACGTTTCTCATGCGGTTGAGGAAGCCGCTGATCGTTACCCACTGAGGGTGGTTGACTAATTCTTCGTCAGGGAACCAGATAGCGGAATTGCCCTCAAACCAGACGCGCAATTCGGGGGTAGCTGTGTACACACTTCGTGGACGCTGCCAGCCCAGTGTGCCGTCACCACTGATAGCATGGACAAAGGCCGCCCCTAACAATCCCCCCTCTAACCGATTGCGGTCGGACCTTTCGTCAGTGCCGAGCGCTTGGGCGATAAGGTACAAGTCTTGACTATACTCCGAAGGCGGGAGGTTTTCTTTTCCCGCAGAGGTTGTGTATTTTGGTAGGATTGAGGTAAGCACGTATTCGGCAATATCAGGCTCCTTCAGACCCAGATTGATTAAGAACCGCCTCGCGTCCTCAGATGCTGTTAGCGTCGGAGCGACTGCACGGAAATTCCCCTGCTGTCCGTTGCTGAGGTATACGTTGGGCGTCACCCCATCCGACGCGAACGGCGCAACCTGATTGCTTGAGGAGAGAACCACGTCGTTCCGCGCTTTGGGTGAAGTCCGTATGATCGGTTTGGTTCGTAGCGGCCCCGCCGCTTGTGTAGTCGTGCGTGCTCGCCACAAAGCGGGCAAATCGTTTAGAAACTCGTAGAAGCTGATCATCCATGTGTCGGACTGAGAAGACAAGAATGGGCCATCCACCTTGCGAGCCATCTTGTCGCCGTCGATCTCCTCGACGGACAGCGTTTTGGTCAGGTACTCCCAGAGCTCCCGCGTCACATTTTTCCCGATTTTTTCCGACACCCAGCAGACGGGATTCTTCGATGACTGACCTTCCAAGGCTGTCAGTTGATGTTCAGCAAACAACTGCCGCAAAGGTCTCGACTCTGAGATGCGCGCGTGAGAAGTTTTCACAAATGGGACGGAACTGCCTGAAGCAGTTGGCAAGAGAGCCTGGGTACGGAATGCGTCGCGAACCGCCTCGAAGAGCGGGCGGAACGGGGCGGCTTCGGCGGTGGCGAAAAAATCTTCTTTATCAGGGAAATCTTCTTCGCGCAGAGGCAAGCAATCGAGTGCCTCTACGGAGAGTAGTCCCCGATCTCGCAGATCAATAAGAACCTGCGTTAGCAACTCCGCACAGGTGCGGATGAGTTGCATATTTACACTGTTGTTCTCTTTGATGTTGGCACGACTGTCGTTGAGCAGAAACGGCGCGTGTAGTCGGAACTTGAGACCCGTCTTCTCCTTTGTGGGGAAATAAACATTGGCGGTACATAATCCTGGTTCTGGGATAATGTGTCCGTTTTCCGTGCGAAAAGCGAGGCGTACGGTGAGTGGTCGGTCAGCCCCTGCAATTTCCACCTGCTTTGCGTACACGCGGTAGTCCAGATGAATGGTTGCAGCGGCGGCCCCAAGCTTCGACTTCTCCTCTATCAGGTGGCACAGTCTGCCCTTCTCCTCCCGCTGACACCGCAGTGTGACTTCTTCGTCGTCCACCTTCCAGTGGATCGATTTTAGGTGATCCAAGAATAGTAGGGTGTCTGCCCCCAGAACACGCAACTTCTCCAGAATCGTGGCGTGAAGACCTAGCTCCTTTCCACACATAAATGGGAACGAGAACTGGGTATGACGTTCAGCGATCTGGGACGGGGGCAGTGCCACAGGCACCATGTAATCTTCGATTGCAAAGGCGAAAGGACGTTCGCTGAGGCGGGTCCCAATCTGCGGACGCTCGGTGATAGTGAACACCGACTTGAATCCTAGTCCGAAGCGACCGATCTTGTTTGCTTGCTGTGGCTTCCTGCTGTTGCCGACGTTCGTGATGCTTTCAACATCCTGTCGTGAGAAGTCGCTGCCGTTGTGGAAAAAGGTGAGCCTGTCGCTCCTCAGGACGAACATCGCCGAGGTCGCGCCCTGGTCTTCGGCGTTCTGAAGGAGTTCGTAGACGAAATGGGCGGGATCGGCGTATTTGTCAGCGGTCGAGTGCAGCAGGCCGTCAGCCTCGTTCTCGTGAATCGAGTCGATCATTGCACGCCGCATCGCTGAAAGCCGTGCGAACCACTCCTCCGTCGACAGAACCTCGGTCATAGGTCACCCTCCACGATCAGAACACCCTGGGCGACAACACTAGCCAAGATGTCTGCCCGACGCGCCGCCTCCTCTATTTCCGTCGCCCGCCGCTCGTAGTCGGCCTCCGCTGTCTGAACCTGCGAATCGCGCATACGGCGGATGCGCTCATCCGTGGCTTGGACCCGCTGCTCGCGGAGCAGGATCATGCGGGACCTGTGACTGGCCCGCAGACTCTCCAGGCGGGCTGTTGCCATCAGGCGCGTCCGTGCCTCGTGATCCGCACGCTCGCTGGACCACAGGCGATGGTGTTCCGCCTCCAATTCGTCGAAGGCGGTGGTGGGCGGAAAAGGGACATCGACAATCTTCGCTGGTTCAGCCTTTTCCAGGAGCGACAGGAACCGCTCGGTCAGCGAGGGGTCGGCGCAGACAGGCTGGAGAATCGCGTCATCGCGTATGCCCCGTACCTGCCAGTCGTAGATCACGAACGGGTAGTTGCCTGCGGCGGCGTCATCGGTCCGAACGCGAAAGGCGGTGCGGAAGGGCGGCGCACTCTGAACCAGAGACGCAGACTGCTGCGCCAGAGGGTGGATCGGCGTAATGAAGGTCGCCGACCGAGTGTCGGCGGCTTGGGCCGCGTCAAAGGTGATTTCCAAGAGGTATTCGCCGCCTTTGAGCCACCGCTCCCAGTCGCGGTGCAGAGGTGAAGTCTGGCGCGGCAGATTGCGGAAGTCAACCAGCAGGCGGCTACGGGCTTCCTGGCTCAGGCGCAGGGTCTTCAGCGGGCGTTCGCCGAGGATATGATCATCACCGCCAACGGTCGTAGTGAGATAGGTCTGGACAAGGTTCTGGAGCGCCGACGGGCGTAGCCAAGGGCTGTTGGCCTCCTCTACCTCACGCTCAACCTGCTCGGGCGGCAGGACGATCCCGAACAACTCCTCCTGCTCACGTTCTAGTTTCTCCTGCTCCTGGAGAAGGCGGATGTCGTTGTCAGCGAGTTGCTGGAGCCGTGCCTGCCTTTCCTCTTCGCTGAGCGTGAGGTTTTCGGCCACGGAGCGTAATTCACTCGTGACACGCCCTAGAATTTCCTCGTTGCCGCCGAGGGCCTGTCGGAACAGGCCGATGCGGAGGAGGCAGCGCTCATAGATGTCGAAGTCCACGGTTCCTGGAGTCACCAAATTGTAGATTACGACTGTCTCGCTCTTCTGCCCGTAGCGGTCAATGCGCCCGATGCGCTGCTCGACGCGCATCGGATTCCAGGGCAGGTCGAAGTTGACCAAGCCGTCGCAGAACTGAAAGTCCAAGCCTTCACACCCGATTTCGGATGAGAGCAGCAGATCAACGGCGGCAGAGTCGGCGCGATCTAGGCTGAAACGCCGTCGCAGTTCCGCCCGCTCCTCGTCAGGCACGTCACCGTGAATCAGTCCTACCCGCACGCCTGTGTCAGCAAGGTGCTGGTGCAGATAGCGGAGCGTGTGGCGGAAGCTGGAGAAGAGCAGCAGTTTATTGTTGGGGAGGGCCTGTTTGTCGACGATGATCTGGCGCAGGGCGTCGAGTTTGGGGTCGCGCCCGTCCAGGGCGCGGGCCAGAGCCAGCACCTCCGCGATGGCGTCCTGGATCGTGCTGGGATCGTCCGCCAGATCGTCCGCCCCTTCGTCGAGTTCATCCCACTCCAGTTCAGAAAGGCGACGGGTGAGGATCGCCTCGATCAACGGCGCGAGGCCGTAGAGTGAACTGGCGGCCTGCCGCCTGATCGTCGTCATCAGGAATTTCACCGCTCGCGAGCCGTGCGTGCGCTCCAGGATACGCGCCTGGGCCGCCAGCAGCGCGTCGTGGAGGCGGCGCTGCGGGGGAGTGAACTCCACCTCGACTGTCTCGGCCTTACGGGTAGTGAACGACCCGATGTCACGGCGGCGGGTGCGGTTGATGAGGTTGGCGAGCGTGTGCAGGCCCTCGATGTCTCGGATGCAGGAGAGCCGCTCCTGTGGGGTCAGAGCCGCTGTCCCACCGAGTCGTCGGCAGACCAGTTGGTAGGTCGGCTCCTGTCCTAGCACGGCCCGTCCCCAAGGGGTCTCGCCCGCCGCCACCATTGCGCCGAGCGCCTCCTCCTCCCATCCAGGCGCTGCGGCGCGTACGAGCCCACTTGCGGCGTTGATGAAAGGATTCGGCTCGGTCATGTGGGAGAAGCTCTCGCGGTCGATGACCACGTCGGGCCGCAGCAGGTTCAGCAGCACGAACAGGTCGTCACTAGCGAGCTGGATGGGCGTGGCCGTCAGGAACACCACGGCCTCAGCGTTCTGGACGAAGAAGGCCGCGCCTCTGTGGGTGAAGGTGTTCGTGTTGCGTAGGTGATGCGCCTCGTCGACGATCACGAGGTCAAAGGCGGGCGGCGGGTCCAATTCCAGTAATCCGATGGCCCGCCGTCTGCCCGTAGTGTTCTCGCCACTGAGGAGGCGCTCGTCGAAAAGGCTAAAGGGCAGGATCGCCTTGGCGTACTTATCGGGCCAGACCCCGCTCAGGTCCGTCTCACGCAGGCAGTGCTGTAGGGTCGGGCCGTCCAGATGCACGAAATCCTCATCGAATCGCTTCATCTCCGACTGCCACTTCCGTTCCGTCACCAGAGGTCTGGGGCAGATGATGAGGACGGAACGCACGTCCCGCCGCGCCTGCATCTCGCGCAGGATCAGGCCCGCCTCAATGGTCTTGCCGACGCCCACTTCGTCGGCGATCAGCATCATCGGTCGGTCAGCGCGAATGAATTTGAGGACGGGGCGGAACTGATACGGGATGAAGTTGACGCGGGCGGCATGGAGCGAGTAGAGGGTACGCAGCGACGGCTGACGCAACAGGAGGGCCGTCAGGCGGGCCTGGAACTCCCGCAGTGGCAACACGTCGCTAAGCTGCGTGGTCGTGTCAAGCGGCTGGAGTTGCCTCGCATAGTAGGTCGCCGTCCTTCCGTTCGTGAAAACGAGGTAACGTGGCTCGGGCCCGCCTGCCAAAACCTGCACGACGGCTCCTGAGACCTCAGGCTGAGCCCGCAACGTGACGATGTCGCCGACATGGAATTCGTCGGGTGCTTCAAGGCGCGTGGAAGACATACTTGTTCCATTCGGCAATGGCGTTACGCAAAACGTAGGCCGTGCGACTTCCACGGCTTTTCACAATGACGTTCGACAGCTATGCTTTGTTCTCCTGCCGCTCCGTCATAAGAAAATCCGCCCTGAGAATGTTGATCTAGAATTTTGATCGGATTAAAACCTTCGCACCGAACGCCGAACCGAAACGCTTAGGTGTGCGGCGGTTCTCACCTCCGCACGCCTCCATTCATGGGCCTGTGCTTGATGTTCGAGGAAGATGACGAAGAGGAGGCAGACGAAGATTGAGCAGTGTCTGACATCGGCTAGACTTCTCAAATGACCCCTACGGTGCTAATTTCAGCAGAATGCTATGTCCGTGCCAGCGTAGCACCTTTACCGTCGCGGCCTTCCGTAACGGCGTCTTCAGCCCCCAGGAACCTCAAACACGCGGTGCTGATCCAACCCCGAACTGAGCCAGTAACTCCGCTACAAACTTTGCTGTCCTGGACTTTCCGCTCTCACTCAAGTCAGGTCCTCAGGTATGAGGTCCAGCGCCTTGCGCAGCGTCACGGACGCTCGCCGCGTGGCCCCACTTGCCAAGTAAGCCTCACCCAGACGTTCGTGAAGCGCGGCGGACTCGGGGAACCGCTCAACAGCAAGCTCCAGCAGCAGAACAACTGCCTCCGTCTCCTCATGCCCCCTAAGTGTCCAAGTCATCTCCTCCAAAGACTGCCGTGGAAACTGGTCCTGGGAGTGCCGAAAGAACTCCCGCGTCGTCTCGACTCCTCTCTTGTCGATCATGTCCAGGAACTGTTTCTCGGTAAGCGGTGGAGGCGACGCCTGACAGTAACGTAGCGAGAGCAGGGCTTGCCCGTCGACGCTACCAGCGGGTGGCGTTTCCGTTGTGGTCTGTAGACGAGTGAGAGCCTCCTGGTTCCCACCCAGGTGGCCGTCCAGGAAGAGCAGGATAAGCCGACAGACCGCCTCGTACACCTGCCACCGTTGTCCCGCATCCGCGACGCCGATGCTCTGCCTGCGGCGCGAAAGATGGCCGAGCGCGAGAAGGGAGCAGTAGTCGTTGTGGCCCAAGAAGTTCGTCTCGACGTAGTAGCGGTCGGCACAGGGCATTTTCTCGTAGAGAGCGAAACTGGGCGGGGAGGCGGGGCCGATGCCTGGTGATCCCAGCGCCCTGGTGAAGATGAGCGCGGGTGTAGAGAGACGCCGCTCCCTCTCGAAGGAGGTTCTCATCTCCCGCAGCGACATGTTCACGCTGATGCCGCCCTCGACCTTGACTTCCTCTTGGTCAAGGGGGCACCGCTCCAGCGTGGTGTCAAGGCTCACAACGACGGCTACGGCAGAATTGGGTGAGGCTGCCCAGGCGAACGCTGCCTGTGCGCCGTAACTGTGGCCCATCGCAGCTACTCGCCCCACGTCCACGTTCGGACGGTTCTGCAGATGATGGACCAGGAACGTCATGTCCTTTCGCGACCTGTCGAAGTCGGCGTCGATGCCAAGCCAGGCCGCGCCTTCAGGCTGGTAGGCACTGTTCACCACGACGTATCCGTGGCTGGCCAGCCACTCGAACAATACGGTATTGTCAGTGGCAATGCCACCAAACCCTGCGTGGTACATCACGAGCGGGAAAGGTCCTGCGGCGGCGGGTGCGTCCTTGATGGCTGCCGTGGAAGCCTGGCAGAACTCGCCAAAGGCGACGTTGTCCGTTTCGTCGAGGTCAGCGAGGAGCTTGTCCGCGAAGCCCTCACGGTTTGCAGTTCGGTGAAAAGCCCGCAGCCGCTCGGCGAAGGGCTGGATCGCTCCACCTGGCATGGGCAGGTCGAGGTATTCGCCTTGGCGCATGGCTCGTCCTTCCTTCGCCTGTGCAGGATACCTCAACTGTGCAGGATACCAGGTGCAGACGAGGATAGGGCGTGCGCGTCGCGGCAGAATTGGCGCTCCGCCTGTCAGTAGGGGGTCGTCGTAGGCGCGGGCAGGATCACAGGCGAAGGATGAAGAGAAACCAACAGCGTGAGGACCAGGTATCAGGTTGCCCCAGAGCGGCCTGTCTTGGGACGGAAGGTGAGAATGCTCGGAATAATCCGTCGCTGAAACATCGGTCACTGTTGGCCTCCAGGTTTAGGGGTTAAGCCTCAGGCTTGCACTTGGCGATTCAGTAAGGTCTTCATATAGCGCGTACTCCACCGCCTGCTCCAGCGTCATCGCCCGACCCGCTTCCCAGGCGGCAGAGAAGGTTTGGTCGCCCAATGTTTCGCGCACGGAGGCGGCCCGTTGATCATTCTCCTCTTTCTCTGTGGGGGTCAGGCGGGTTCTGAGGCCCTCGCGCAAACCCTGTGCTGCACCCAACAGGCGGGCTCCCTTCCTTGTTTGCCCCTCGGCGCAGGACAACCACGCCCAAGTCGCCAACGCAAGGGCAATGCCCGTTCCGTGCTTCAGCCTGCGATGGAGCGTCAAACTCTCCCCCAAGAAGCCTCGCGCCGCTGCATAGTTGCCTAATGCGCATTCTGCCCGCGCCAGGTGGTCCAACGAGGAGGCGACTCCATACTCATAGCCCATCTGCTGGCAAAGTCCCAAACGCTCACCATAGATTTCCCGCGCTTCCCCGTAAGCCCCGTCAAAATAGAGTGCCTCGCCCAGATTGTTCAACGTGAGTTCAGTGTTGTACTGATCTCCGAGGGCTCGATATATGGTCAGACTGTCTAAAGAATATCCCTGAGCCGCTTTCTGGTCGCCAACGGCACAGGCCACGCACCCCAGGTTCATCAACGTCAAAGCGATACCTACCTGGTCTTCTAATGCCCGATACGTCCCGAGGCTCTCGGTCCACAGCCGCCGCGCCTGCGCATAATCGCCCCTCTGATCAGCAATCTGCCCCAGGTTACTCAGCGAGCCTGTGATGCCCTGCAGGTCCTCCAACCGCCTGCTAATCGCCAGGCTCTCCTCCGCGAGCCGCTCGGCGGCTTGGTAGTCACGTCGGTAAAAGGCCACACTGCCCAGCAGGTGAAGCGCGTCCGCGACCCCCTTCTGGTCTCCCGCGTGCCGATAAAGCGTCAGGCCCTCCGTGGTGAACCGCGCCGCAGTTTGCTGCTCACCCTGATAGTGGGCCAGGAGGCCCGCCCCGAGCAACGCCTTGGCCCGAGCCAGGGCGGACGCCGCCCTACCCCGTCCTGGCTCCCTCTGACTCGGGCGCGCCCGACCCAGTGCCCTGTCCAGCCAGCGCTGCCCCTCGGACCAGTGGCCGCGTGTCAGCCAGAACCGCCGCAGTGCCCCTGAAAGCCGCAGTCCTGCTGTCACCCCTGCCGCCTGGTTCTGAGAGAACGCCAGCGCCGCTCTGAGATTGTCGTGTTCCATATCCAGGCGCGAGAGCCAGATGAGTTGCTGTGGGCCATGCAACTGCCGCTCGCCCTCCTCAGCCAGAGTCATGTACCAGTCCCGATGGCGCGCCCGAACAGCCTCTGCCTCACCGCTCGCTTCAAGACGATCTGCGGCATATTGACAGATCGTCTCCAGCATCCGATACCTGGCGTCGGCCCCTTGCGGATCGGACAGCACCAGGCTCTTGTCCACCAGCGAGGCGAGCGCGTCCAGGATGTCTGAGGGCTTCACCGCCTCGCCAGATGCGCCACCCTCACCCGCGCAGACAGCTTCGGCAGACTCAAGCGACCAGCCGCCCGCGAAGACGGACAGGCGGCGCAGGACGGCCTTCTCCCGCTCATTCAGCAGCGCGTAACTCCAGTCGATGGTTGCCTGGAGGGTCTGCTGACGGCGCAACGCCCTGCGGCTGCCGCCCGTCAGAAGACGGAAGCGATCCTCCAGACGCGCCATGATCTGCTCGGGCGGCAGCAGGCGGACACGCGCGGCAGCCATCTCGATGGCCAGTGGCATGCCATCGAGCCGTTGACAAATCTGGGCTACTGCAGGCGCACTGGCGTTGGTGACGGCGAAGTCGGGCTGGATCAGCCAGGCGCGCACGATGAAGAGGGCCGTGGCCTCGTACTGAAAAAGCGCTTCCACGGGCAAAGTCGCCTTGGGATCAGGCATCGACATCATCGGGACGCGGTAGCACTGCTCCCCCGCCAGATTGAGGCTCTCACGACTGGTCACCAGAACGTCTATGTTCGGGCAGTCCCGCAAGAGGCTGTCTAGGACCTGGAGGGCTGCCTCCATGAGATGCTCGCAGTTATCCAGGACCAGGAGCAGGTCTTTAGGCTTGAGGTGTTCCGTCAGTGTCTGCAAGATGGTCCGTCCACCTTCGTCGCGCAGGCCCAAGGCTGACGCCACCGCCTGCGGCACCAGGGCTGGATCGGAGATCGGTGCCAACTCCGCGAGCCAAGCCCCGTCGGGGTACTGATCGAGCACGTCGGCGGCGACCTGGAGCGCCAGCCTCGTCTTCCCGCACCCCCCCGCTCCCGTGAGCGTCAGCAGCCGTGTCGTACCCAGGAGCCGTATGACCTCCGCGATCTCTCGGTCGCGCCCGATGAACGAGGTGAGCTGCTGGGGGAGGTTGTTGGGAAAGGCGTTGAGCGACCTCAACGGGGGAAAGTCCCAAGGCAGGCTCGGGTGGAGGAGCTGGAAAACGTGCTCGGGTCTTGTCAGGTCACGCAGGCGTTGTTCGCCGAGGTTCCTGAGTGCCACGCCATCAGGCAAAGCATCCTGAACGATCTCGAAGGCCGCGCGTGAGACGAGCACCTGTCCGCCGTGACAGACCGCGCGCAGGCGGGCACAACGGTTGACCGCCGCGCCGTAATACTCCCCGTCGACCAAATCTGCTTCGCCCGTGTGCAGAGCGATCCGAACGCGCAGCGGTGTTTGTGCGGGCCAGGGTTCGGCGGAGAAGGCCAGTTGGAGGGTGGCTGCGGCGGCAACGGCATCCGTGGCGCGCGCGAACACAGCGAACAGGCTGTCGCCTTCGCCACGGCTTTTGACCAGTGCGCCCTCCTGCTGGTCGATGATTTGGGCAACCGAGGCATCGTGACGGCTGAGCGCCTGGCGCATGGCCTCGGGGTGACTCTGCCAGAGCCTAGTGCTGCCCTCGATGTCCGTGAACAGGAACGTGACGGTGCCGCTGGGCAAGGCGCGCAAGGCTGCCACCCCTTTCGGATGAAGTCCCCGAGTTTCTGTGCCAGAATTATACCTGCCCCTGCGTAGAAACGGTGTGACAAAGGTAACAGGACGATCTACTGACTTCTTTAAGGGTGTGCGGGCATCTCACCCGCCCCTCGGCCCTATCGCCATTCGCACCGATCTCCGCTTCGCCCATAATCTATGCGACGATTGCGAGACATTGTGGCGCGGCTGATCAGCCTCTCCTGAGCCAACAGCGATAAAAAGTGGAGGTTTTTAGCCTTCATCAAGGCGCAGCCTGACCGCAGCGACCACCCAGGTCCAACAGGAACGTCTTGACACGGAGGCGCTGACGTGATATACTATATTCACGTTCGCAAAAACGAGCACTGGCGAGAGGCACTAGCCTCCCGCTTTTTTGTTGTCCGCCCCAATCTTCCTGCCTTCACACCCGCTTCCCTGTCAGAAGTCCCTCCTCATTGCGGGTCCCGAATAGTGCCTACAAACAGCAGCGTCCCCGTGGCGTTGTCACGGATGGCGCAGAAGAACGGGTGGTCCACGCGCATCACCTCGCTCGGACGGGCGATTGAAAGCGACCGCATCACCACGCCTGTCGCGGCAGCCGCCACTGTGCCTCGCTCGTCCACCTCCAGGATCGCCTTGTGGATCACCTCGCCGATGAAGCCGTGCCGCAAGCCCATCGGCCTGAAGTAGGCACCTGCCCCAAACGCGCCGCCCATGCCCAGCGCCGTGAGAGGCTCCCTCAGCCGCGCCTCGTACTGCGCCTTGAAGCGCGGCAGGACGAGGGTGAGCAGGGTGGGGTGCATCCGACTGATCCCGTCCTGCCAGCCCTTGCCGTCCAGCGCGTTCAGTAGCGCGTTCAGGTCCGTGCCTGGCTTGGGGAGGAAAACGTAGAGGCTCATGCGGCCCGAGCCGTAGGGCAGGCTGACCGCCTGGAACTGCGGGGTCTCGGAGTAGGCGTAGGTCCCCGCCTCGGACATCAGCGGCACGGTTTTCTTAACCCCATCTTCCAGGGTGAACGGCCCATCCTGAGTCGCCGCCTTGTTGAACTGCCTGCTCCACTGGCCGTGGAAGTACACGGCGTTCGTCAGGACTGCGGGTGACTGGACAAGGTCGGTAGCAGACACCAGGCGGTCGATCTTGCCCTGTGTCTTCCCCCTCACCCAGCCGTTGATCGTGTCTGCGGCAGAAGGGGAGTGGAAGTCAAGGCTGGTGGCGGTGGCGTCGTAGAAGCGGCGGCAGCGCCGCTGAAACTCGGGCGCGAATGTCATGCCCTCGTCCGCCCAGAGCGCGTTGGCCACCGACAACTCCACCTGGGGATCGGGATTTTCGAGGGACGGCAGCAGGAGGCCGTTCGCATGATTGATCTCGTCGCAGGAGAGGGCGTGCAGCCCCAGGGCCTTGCTGATGGCTTGCTGCGTGTCCCCGCTCGCGCCGTTGAGGGTCATGGCGAGCGCGTCGCTGACGCTGAAAGGCGAGAAAAAGACGTTCTTGCCCGATGCACCTTTGTTGAGGTGGGCGAGCAGACGAAAGCCAAAGATTGTGTTTGCAGCAGTGGCCTGCTTCACCTGGGGATCAGCGGCGACGGCGGCGGGATCAATGGGCGTCTTTACCATTGCATTTGCTCCTGAAGCGGCGAGACAGGCTGAGACTCCACAGAAGCAGGCCAGCAACCACGTTTTTCGAGGACGAATGATCAGTTGAGTCACGATTACTCTGATTTTGGCTGTTCTTATCATCTTCATTGCCGTCAAGCCATGTCGGGAGCCGAGAGAATCGAGGCGACCCGCTCCTTCTGGTACTGGCGCATCATGATGTCCGACCACCACACCTCATCCAAAACGCCGTTCGTCCCGACCTTGCGACGCTGGATTTCCCCTCCCGAGGGGAACACCTCATAATACTCCCCGCTCGCGCTCTCCCGTGGAGGACCGTCCCCGTCCGTCGGCATCCACTGGCCGTCTTCGGCCACGACGTAGACGCACTTCCAAACCGTCTTTGCCATGCGGACGTAGCGACACAGCACCTCGTCCGACGGCGGCTCAATCATCGGCATAGCGCCTCTCCTTCCAAACGCACCGCGCCCGCCTCGGGATTCAGCCACTCCCCGAGGTCCGCCACTTCATTGGCGGGCGCATTCGTTTCTTTGAACCGAGGCATAAATTGCCTTTACCTAGTCCCGCCCATCAACCGCTAAAGACAGGGCTGTGGATGATCTCCATAATGCCGCCCTCATCAGAGATGAGCCTCTGGGCGTGGGCGAACCGAACTTCCAACGTGGAGCCCTCCTCGTCGTCATTCTTTTCGTCATCCAGGAGATCAGCCGCCGCTTCCTTCGCGCCGTCCTCGGTCGTGTGAACCGCCGCCGTGAGGTGGCCGTCGCGGTAGAGAGCCAGGACGAACACGCCGCGTTCGATCTTAGATTCTGGAAAGGCTCTGCTGTCCGACCGTATGGATGGTGGGGCTTCCTTCTGTTCAAGTGCCATGCGGCGATTATACCCGCTTGTTCTACCGAAGCACTTCTGGTGGCGTCATCCGATTGGGGAGCCGCTTTTCGGAGGCGCTCGTGGGCACGACGTGACGGTAGTAACGGAGTCCAGCGTCTTCTACCTGGATCAGCATGCAGACGCGGCCCATTGGCGCTGGTGCTGCTCGTCGGGGGCGCTGATTGTGGGTCTGGGCGTGATCCTCGCCGCCCTGCTGTTCCTGCGGGCGCTGCTGGCGCGGCAGACGGCAGACTTCAACGCCATCCGCCTGACACTGGCGCACTACCTCGCTCTCGCCCTGGAGTTCCAGCTCGGGGCCGACATCCTCTCCACCGCCGTCACGCCGAGCTGGACGGAGATCGGCAAGCTCTGAGCCATTGCGGTGATACGCACCACTCTGAACTACTTCCTGTCGAAGGAGATCAAGGAAGAGCGGGCGGGAGAGCGGGAGGCGGCTGAGAATTCAGTCCAGGCCAGAGCCGCAGGCAAGGAAGGGGTGGCCGACCGAAACTCGGCGGGAAGGCGGCTTCATTGAGATCACGTCGAGATTAGAACTGAAGCGGGCGCAACGAAGTGAGCGCATCGAGGGGAGGACTGGCCGCGCCCGCCCACTCCTTTCCTCCGTCCAGCGCCGCCTGAACAGGCCGCGCCCTGAGCGTCAGGCTCACAGCCGCAGAGTCACCCAGAGCGCCAGGCACGCCGCCAGGAGAATGAGCGGCGTGGCGACTAGGCCGACTCTGAAGAAGTCGGCTCCCCGCACATCCTCCCCCCGTTGCCGTGCGCTGCTCAGAACGAGCATCGTCGCCAGAGAGCCGACAATCGTCAGGTTCGGCCCGATGTCGCACCCGAGGAGCGCTCCGTAGACGGAAGGGTCATGCGCGTGGGCAGGGGCCAACACGGACAGAGAAAGCAGCGCCATCGGGATGTTGTTGACGACGTTGCTACCCAGCCCTGCGCCAAAGGCCGTCACGAACACCTGCCCGAGCGCGGATGGCCCGACGTGTGCGAGTCCCCGCGCAGCCAGCGGTGCGATCCCCAGGTTCTCCACACCCCGCACGACCACGAACAGGCCGATAACGAACGGGAACAGCGCCCAGGAGATGCCCCCCAGGAGCTTTCTACCCTCGACGCGCCTGCGGACCAGCCCCAGGACACCCAGAACCCCGCATCCTGCCAGCGCGATCAGGTACGGTGGAACGTGTTGCACGGAGCCGATGAAGTAGCCGACAAAGATAGCCCCGAGCACCAGCACCGCGCCGCGAAAGAAAACCTGATCGGGCACCACGCGGGCGGGGTCGGGGAGCGTCTCGGGGGAGAAGTCGGCGGCAAGGTCTTTCCGAAACAGCCAGCGCAGGACACCATAGTTCACGACTACAGCGACGGCCTGCGGGAGCAGCATGTGAAGGGCGAACGGCGCGAACGACAGGTGGAAGCGGCTCTGGAAGAGCAGGTTGGTCAGGTTGCTGACGGGCAGGAGGAGGGACCCCGTGTTGGCGACGAAGGCGCAGGCGATCAGGAACGGCATGGGCTTGAGGTTCAGGCGGGAGACGAACGCCAGCACGATGGGGGTGAGAATGATGGCGGTCGTGTCCAGCGATAGAAACGCCGTGATGAGCGCGCCCAGGAGGAAGACGTTGCGGAAGAGCGCCTGGCCGCTGCCCCGTGCCAGGCGCGCGGACTGGACGGCGGCCCACTCGAAGAAGCCCGAGGCGTCCAGCAGTGCTGACAGGAGCATGAGGGCGAAGAGGAACAAGAGTACATCGCTCCCCTGTGCCACGGTTTGCCACGCCTGTTGCCATGTCTCCAGCCCCAACAGAAGCATGAGCAGGCCGCCGCCGACCGCCGACCATGCCTCGTGAAGACCGCGTGGGCGGGTCAGCATGAGGACAAGCGTCAGCAGGAAGATAACGATTGTCAGGAGAGCGTTCGGGATGATGTTTTCCGCCTTTGCTAGTGAGGACCACTGATCAATATCCTACCCCATCCTACCTAACCTACAGGTGTCTGGCGTCGTTGGAGCGGCAAGGTGATATGGGGCGGGCGCGGGGGAGAGGCCCGCGCGCGAGCCGATGGACCCAAGATTGGGTGAATTTGGATCATAGGCATCCGCTTACTGGCTTGGGGGCGTGGGCCACCGAAACTCCCAAGACGGCGATCTAGGTATTCTGACCACATGTTCCTGAATGGCGGGTCAAGCCGCTCGCGGATCAGCATCGGGTAAAATGCTCCCACCATGAAACCATCCCTAGCTATCCGAACGACGCACATGCTCCCGCTGATGCTCTTCGGCTTCATCCTGCTTCTCACCCCACCGACGGGCGCGGCTCCGACAGTTGACCAGCCGTTGCAGCTTACCCTGACCCTCCTCCATGACAACGACCTGCACGGGCACCTTTTGCCTTTCGCCTATACGGAGGTCGGGCGCAGCAAGGCCGAGCAGCCCTCGGTCGGCGGGGTCGCCCGCCGCGCCACCCTGATCCGCGAGCTTCGGCGCGAGATCAAGAACCCGACCATGCTCCTCGACTCGGGGGACACGTTCACCCGAGGGCCGCTGACCAATGCTTATGAAGGCATCGCCGACACAGAGGCCATGAACGCCGTCGGCTATGAGCTGGCCGCCCTCGGCAACAACGAGTTCAAGGCCAAAGACGCGGTGGACCAAAACGACGCGGCGGGCGCGCAGGCCGCCCTGCTCCAAGTGGTGAAGCGGTCGCGCTTTCCCTGGGTGTGTGCGAATGCTACCGACCAGAGGGGCGCGTTCCTGGAAGGCGTGCAGCCCTATGTCGTGCGCGACTTTCAGGGCGTGCGCGTCGGGTTCCTGGGCCTGACCGCCCCCCGCTCCGCGACGTACCCGCAGACGAAAGGCTGGACGATCTCCGACCCCGTTGCCGCCGCGAAGCAGTGGATACCCGAAGCCCGCAGGCACTGCGACGTGCTGATCGCCGTCACCCACATCGGCGTGGACCTGGACAAGCAGCTCGCGGCGCAGACGACGGGCCTGGACGCCATCATCGGCGGTGACTCGCACACCTTTCTCTACAAAGCGGTCGAGGTCACGAACCCCGACGGCGTCAAGGTTCCCATCGTCCAGGACGGCGAGTTCGGCGCGGACCTGGGGCGCTTCGACCTGCGCCTGAGGCGGGACACCACGGGGCGCTGGCACCTGGCGGGTTACCAGTATGTCCTGCTGCCCGTCGGCCCCAGCTTGGCCGAGGCCCCCGACGTGAAGGCGGCGCTGGCCCCCTATGTGCGTCCCTTCGAGACGGCGGTCGGTCACCTGGGCGGGATCGCCGCCACGCCCGCCGCCCGCAGTCGGCAGACCACACAGGTCGTGGTAGACGCCCTGCGCGAACAGACGGGGGACGACCTCGCCTTCACCCCCAACGGTGATGGCTTCTTCGAGGTATTCCGCCACCGCGTCGTCACCCGTTATGACGTGTACGCGGTCATGCCCTTCCACAATAATGTTGTGACGGCTTCACTGATGGGGGCGGAGGTGCAGGCGCTGCTAAAGGCACACCCCGACACGGTCGCGTCAGGGGACGTGAGCCGACTGGATGCGGCTAGGACCTACCGCGTGGCCCTCGTAGATTACGAAGGGCGCTCGGTTTATAAGCTGACGGGCGGGCGGCTCCAGGACACGGGCCGCGACCTGCGTGCGGTGGTCATCGCGTACCTTGACATACAGAAATGAAAGCTGCCTGACGTGAGTCGCGAGAGGATCGTCGTCTGGAAGTAGGGGCCAGCGGGTGGGGCGAACTCTGATGAAGTTCTGAGGCACAGGAGGAGGAGAACAATGAGAATACGGCTGATGGATTCTGGAGACGCAGCCGCCGTTGCTGTGCTCAACGGGCAGCTAGGCTACCTTGCGGCGGCAGATGCGATGAAGGAGCGTCTGGCCTTCATCCTACGGACGACGGACACCGTGCTCTTCATCGCCGAGAACGACGGGGCCGTCGTCGGCTGGGTACAGGTTCTGGGGGTCCACTTCCTGGCGAGTGCCCGCTCTTTCGCGGAGATCGGCGGCCTCGTGGTTGACGTGAACTCGCGCCGCCGAGGGATAGGGCGTGCTCTCGTGAGCGAGGTTGAGGGATAGGCACACGAGAACGGCTACCGTGAAGTACGGCTCCGCTCTGGCCTGCACCGAACTGAGGCGCATGAGTTCTATCAGGCCGTCGGGTATGAGCTGGCGAAGACCAGCCACATGTTCCGTAAGGTGCTGAATCCTGGTTCCTATCCGTGAACTCGTCTGGCTGACGGGCGCGGGAATGAAGGCCCGCGCCTGTCCCAAAAAAGTATTGACAGCGCCCCGCTCGCCTGGTACAATGGCGGAAAGCAAACATAAGTTTGCCATGAGACAAGGAGCCTGCCATGAAACTTTACAACACCCGCCTGCTGGTCAAGGACTTCAGGACCACGTTCCTTTTCTACCGAGACACGCTTGGCCTCACGCCCACGTCGGGCGACGAGGACGGAGTTTACACCGAGTTTCAGACGGGCGGCGCTCTGCTGGCCCTCTTCCAGAGCGACCTGATGGAGCAGGTTCTTGGCGGAGGCCAGCCGCTGTCCATACACGGGCGGGACCAGGCCGCATTGGTCTTCGAGGTGGCCGATGTGGACGAGGCCGTCGGCCAGCTCCAGGCTAGGGGCGTCGCATTCCAGACGCTGCCTGAGGACCGCCCCGACTGGGGCATCCGCACCGCCCACCTGCGTGACCCCGAGGGCAACCTGATCGAAGTCTACAGCCCGCTGGCTCGCTGAACACTGGAGGTTAGGATGAATTGGTATAAAGCACTCACCGCGTTGTCGTTTCTCGCCGTGTCCTGCGGCGGTCCCGCCCAAGCGCAGAGTGCCCCGTCGCCCTTCTCCCCCGTACAGTTCCTAGTCGGCGACTGGGTGGGCGGCGGCAGCACCGACGTGGGTCAGGCCACGGGGCGTTCCTCAATCAAGGCCGATCTGGGCGGGCACGTTCTGGTGCGACGGGACCATACAGATATTCCCGCCGCCGAAGGCCGTCCCGCGTCTTCAATGGAGGTGCTGATGCTGATCTACCCGCAGGCGTCGGACGGGCGGCTGCACGCGACCTACACGGTCAGCGGGGGCCACGTCATCCAGTACACTGCGCTGCGGGTCGAGCCAGGCCGTCTCGTCGAGTTCGACAGCGATCCATCGCCGAGCGCGCCGACGTTCCGCCTCACCTACTCGCTTTCCAGGCCCGAAGACGCTTGGGGTGAGGTTCGAGATGGCCGCGCCTGGTGCTGCCTCGGCGTTCCACCCCGTGGCGGTCGGGACGTTGCGACGTTCGGAAAAAAGACGCGGCCTCGCGGGGGACGTTGGGGGCATACAAACAGCCCAAAGGAGAGAGGAATGTCAGACAGACAGGCGCGAGTGAACAGGACGCTGTCCGAGCCCGAGATCAGGGCCTTTTTCGAGAGGACCCAAAAAGCGCAGGACGCAATCATGGCTGTCGTCGGCGACAAGCGGCGCGTCGGCGGCGAGATCGCTTGTCCCGTCTGCGGCAACGGCACCCTGAGCTACTTTGTTCACGAGGATCATTGGGACGCGCCGCATAACGCGGGTGAGTGTTCGACTGCAGAGTGCGTCAACTGGACGATGTGAGGGCGGGACGTAGAAATCCCTGAGTCATCTCTGAGGGTGCATCGTCATGCTGCATACGGAATAAGACTTGGGGCGGGCGCGGAGAATCTCACGTCCGCCCAAGGAGATAAACCTTTCCTACGCAATCACTCCACGACGCCGATCAGGAGGCACACGTCGTCGCGCATGACGCCCCCTTCTGCGGTCCCGTCCACCCCCGCAATCAGGCGGAGCGTCAGGTGTTCCGCCACCGCCTCGGCACCGTCGGTCTCCTCGGGAACAACGACCCCCGCCAGCAGGTCGGCGACGCCCTCCACCCCCAGCATCTCCGTGCGCGACCTGCCCACCTCCGTCAAACCGTCCGTGAATACCGCCAGCGCGTCCTCAGGCCCAAGGGCCACCGTCCGCTCCTCGAAGGCCGCCCCCTCGAACGATCCCAGCACGGGACCCGTCGACACGAGTTGCTCCACCAGGCCCCCCACCGCCCGCCGCACTAGGGCAGGCTCCTGACCGCAGTTCACATAGGTCAGCGTGCCCGCCCCGCTGTCGTAGGCCCCGACGAACAGCGTGGCGAAGCCCGTCAACAGCCCCTGCTCGGCGAGGAGCGCGTTCAGGCCCTGGACCGCCCCCGCCAGTGTGCGGGCGCGGTACAGGGCGTAGCGCAGCATGTTCCGCACGGTCGCCACTTGGCTGGCCGCTGCCAGGCCCTTCCCCGACAGGTCGCCCACGACCAGTGCCGTACAGCCCTTGTCCACGGGGAACACGTCGTAGAAATCCCCGCCAACCCCCGCCTCGTCCAGCGCCGCCTCGTAATGCTTCGCCAGTGCCATCCCAGGAAGGCGCTCGGGCACCGAGGGCGTCAGCGCCGCCTGAAGCTGCTGGGCGATGTTGCGCTCGCGCTCGGCCAGCCGCTCGCGCTCCGCCTCGACACGCTTGCGCTCGTTGACGTTCTGGAAGAAGAGTGACAGGCCGCCGTCCGACGGGTACACGCGTATCTCGAACCAGCCGTCGAGCGGCGGGAAATACTCCTCGAAGGCGACGACGACCCGCTCGTCCACGGCACGGCGGTACTGGCGCTCGAAGATGGTGCCGAGCGTCTCGGGGAACACGTCCCAGAAGACGCGGCCCAGCACCTCGTCCCGCCTCTGGAAGAGGATGCGCTCGGCCTGATCGTTGAGGAAGGTGAAGTGCCACTCACGGTCGAGTGCGATGAAGCCGTCCGTAATGCTCTCCAGAATGCCCGTCGTGCGCGCATGGGCCTCGCGCACCTCCTCGGCCCCGCGCACCAGGGCACGGTTCTGGCGTGTCACCTCGATGGTCAGCCACATCCGCTCCACCACGGTCTGGAGGAGTTCCACCTCCTCGGGCGTCCAGTGCCTCGGCTCGGCGCTGTGGACCGCCAGGGTGGAAACGAGGCGGGCCGAGTGCAGCACGGGCGCGGCAACGTAGGCACGGACGCCGATGGCCTCATACGCGGGCAGGTTCTCGGGGGGGGCTTTGACCCTGTCGGCGTGTACGTCGTCCACTACGACTGTGCGCCCCGCCCTGTACTCGGCGACGACGAACGGGCCGAACGCAAAGATCGGGAACACGCCCGCGATGCTCGCCACCGAATCGTCGGCGCGGTAGTCGGGCCGCACCGTGCCAGTGTCGGCCTCGATGTCGATGTCGGCGAACACGCAGCGGGAGACGCCCAGGAACTCGCCCACCGAGCGCACGGCGTCGGCGATCACTTCCTCTGGGTCGGTCAGCCCCCGTGTTCGCTCTGCGAGGTCGGCCAGGAACCGCTCGCGCCGCCTGCGCTCGGCCTGCTC
>JAABUH010001312.1_pt1 | contig 28706 bp, 43 predicted proteins | sample 5559121 | NCBI WGS metagenome assembly JAABUH01 (sample SAMN10711871, study PRJNA513364) | rock metagenome | isolation source: Antarctica rocks | place: Antarctica: Victoria Land, Battleship Promontory nord | collected 2015-12-28
CTTCCCGGTGCTTTTCAGGACCGTGAGAATGTGCAGCAGGAACGCATAGTCACCGTTCTTCGTGGGCGGAATGCCGTGCCCAAATCGCTTGTATTCGTCCTCGGCGGGATTAAAGCCATTCTCCACGCCTTGGTCGAAAAGGGCGGATTGGCGACGACAAAATCAAAGGTTTTCAGCGAGCCGTCAGGCTGTTTAAAGGACGGAGACGACAGGGAGTTGTCCTGGACGATCTTCGCCGTCGGGCAGTTGTGCAGGATCATATTCATCTTGGCAAGCGCCGCCGTCGCGTTGTCCATTTCCTGCCCGTAGATAGTCAGGTCCAGCCCCGTCTGGTCTTTAGCTTCATCGTGGGCCTTCAGGAGCAGCGAGCCGGAGCCGCAGGCAAGGTCGTGGATTGTCTGATCAGTGCGGGTGGCGCTGCCAATGCCAATCACCCGCGCAAGCACGCGCGAAACCTCCGCCGGGGTGTAGAACTGCCCCTTGCTCTTGCCGGACTCAGTGGCGGAGTGACGCATCAGGTACTCGTAAGCGTCGCCCATGATGTCGTCGCCTTCGGCCATGTTGCCCTTGAAGTTCAGGCCGGGCGTGTCAAAAATGGCGACCAGGTTGGAGAGCCGGTCAACCTTGTCTTTGCCTTTGCCGAGCTTGTCGGCGTCGTTGAAGTCCGCGACATCAATCACGCCCTTGAGGTCATTCGCCTCCGCGAGCCTACCGATGAGCTTATTGATCTTGTCACCGATCTCCTTATCCCCTTTAAGGGCCACCATATCAGCGAAGCCGGCCCCGGCGGGAACGTCCAGCAGAACATCTTTCTGGCCGCCGTACTTGTCGGACACATATTTGACGAACAGCAGAACCAGAACATAGTCTTTGTACTGCGACGCATCCATGCTGCCACGCAGCTCGTCGCAGCTTTTCCAGAGCGAGCTATAGAGTTCAGACTTTTTGATCGCCATCTTTATCCTTTAGTTATGTCTGTCGCCATCTGATGTCTGTAGGCTTAACGATTGTTGCAACTTGCAGCGCGGCCCTCGGCTAGTGGCATCAAAACAACGGGGTCTGAACTCTTCCTATTTTGCTCAGTATTTCGCTGATTTTACCATAGCTAAGGACCATCCTTTGACTTCCTGACTGAAACGTATCAAATAAGCCGCTTGCGCTGCTTCACAGCCCGCTTATTCTCCAGAACGCCGCGAACCACGCCTACGCTGTCATGGACACCACGCACGAAGTCCGGGTCGAGCTGAGTGTACAGAAGCGTCGTCCGGGTTTCCTTGTGCCCCGCGATCTGCTGGGTAGCAAGCAGGTTCACCTTGGCGAGCCGGTTGAGGGAATAGCGCCGCAGGCTATGGAGGGTAATGTGGTCGCTGATTTCGGCCCAGGTGACGATCTTCTTGAGCGACTTGAGGAAGCGCCCTTCATCAATCCGTCCGCCGAACTCGCTCAGGAACAGCCAACCCTCATCCTCCTGGCCGGCCATGACCTTCTGGCGCTGGCGGAGCCAGACATCTAAAGCGTCCACCCACTCGGCGCTCACGGGCAGCGTCCGGGGTTCACGTCCCTTGCTCTCGCGAATCACGATCTGCCGTTCCTTGGCGCGGTAGTCGTCCACCTTCAGGGACAGCATCTCGCCGATGCGGGCAGCCGAGTCCAAAAGGCCGAGGATGATGGCGTAGTTGCGGTCGCGGTGGAAGACACGCTTGGCGACGGGGGTGTAGCGGCAGCCGGGGTTTCGGGCGGGGTTCCAGAAGTCGTGGGCGGCGCGGAGCATGGCCTGCATATCAGCGTCTGTCGGCATGTACTGGGCGGGCCGGGGCGCGTGGCGGACCTGGTAGTCGGCCAGCAGGCTGCGCTCGACGATCTCGTTCTTCTGGCACCACTGGAAGAACGCCTTGGCGCAGACTGCGTCGTGGTGGAGGGTGAGCTGGGCCTTGCCTGCGTCGGCGCGGCTAACGAGGTAACGGTCCATGTGCCGCTTGCCGAAGCCCGTGAAGGGGATTTCGTTCTCGGCCGCCCAGCGGGCGAGGCCGCCGACTTGGACTTCATAGTAGTGCTGAGTTTTTTTTGCGCGGGTGGCCTGGAGGTGGAGGAAGAACTCGTGGAGCGCTTCCTCCCAGGTGAAGGAGGGAATAGCGGATAGCATCTGTGCCCGTTTCGCCTTTCTGTAAATGGCGATGTGCCATTAGCAGCAGGACGAACGATTAACTGATAAGATAGGTGTTTAAGCCGACGCGCGGATTTGAACCGCGGACCTGCTGTTTACGAAACAGCTGCTCTACCACTGAGCCACGTCGGCGTATTTCATCGCGCTAAAAAGTGGAAATCACTCTCAGCGCCCGTTTAGTATACCACGCGCCGCGCGAAAATGCAACGCGCGCATTAGATGTTTTCAACTAGCCCTCGGCTCCCGCCCCACCCCGTCGGGCGGGGGCCGCGCCTAACTGATCTTCTTTCTGGGCCGCCCTGCACACGGCACCCCGTTAGGCTGGGTCCGCGCCTTATACTCCGCCGCAGATGTCCGCAAAACCAGATACGATCCCCAGGGCTTGATCGCCTCCAGGCTCCCACGCAGGATGGACACGCTCAACGTGGAGGGGTTCACCCCGATCTCCTCGGCGGCCTCTCGCAACGACATGTAATCGTCCGTCTCGATTATCATCAAACCCATATTACCCCGTCGTGAACACGGATGTCAATGATGAACGTGACGAAAAAAGACTTATAAAAAAGACTTAATTGATTGTTTTTTACCGCGTGGGGGTATACTAAACTCAAGAACGCAGACGAGGCTGAGGCAGGACGCCGCAAGCCCACAGGAGCCCGACGAAAATGACCGCCCGCATGATGGCCCGAGACGCTTACGCGATGATCAGCATGACCACCTACCGCCCCGAGCCTGTCGTGGCGACGGACAAGGTCATCGCCAGCATGGACCGCGTCGAGGCGGGCGGTCAGTACGACCCCGACGCCTAGAGCCTGCGCCGCTCGCGCCAGGGTCTGGTGGGCGACGACATGATGGTCTGTCAGGTTGCGAACCTGGATGGACACCAAGTACGGGGTGGCTGTGGTGCAGGCAACCAAGTACGACCAGACAATCGCCAACCTCGAAGCCAACCTGGCCCGCGCCCAGACACTCGCCCTCGACCGACTCGCAAAAGGAGAATCAAAATGACGCACGACGAACGTCAGCGCCTCGCGCGCACGGACTATCAAACGCTGGTGTACCTGGATCACAGGGGGAAGTGCATAGCTGCCATCACAAACACGCCCGAACAAAAAAAGCCGAACAAAAAACTCGACGAAGAGACTGCAGAACTGCTCGGTTGCTACATCCAGCAATTATCGCGATACACAGATTTCGCAACCGCGCGCCAGGCCGCACGACGCGCAACGGCGCATGATGTCGAGATCGCCACCCGCGCAGCCAAAATCAGCGTGTATCTGACGAGCAAAATCGTGCACCCCCCGTTTAGCGTGCCTGCACAGTTTGAGCAGGATCGAGTTCGCCGCAAATTGGGGCTGCCGTCGAAAAAAGCGAGCCGCCCGCGCCGTCTGTTGCACGGGCCACTGGAATGGGAGTGACCGTGTTCAGCCCGCCGCAAGCCCTGGGTGTCCCCGCTGTCAAAACGGCGGGGGCTTTTTCTCGCCTGGCTGTACAATGCAGGGCATGACTACCACACCCGCCTACGGTTGGTTGCTCCAGCGCCACGACCCTCGTGATCTCCGCTACACCCTTTCAGGCCCACCGCAGCCGCTCCCCGCTTCCAAAGACCTGTCCTCGCTCATGCCCCCTGTCTACGACCAGGGGCAGCTCTCGTCCTGGACGGCCAACGCCCTTTCCGCCGTGGTGGAATTCGAGCAGCGCAGGCAGGGGCTGCCGTCCTTCGCCCCGTCGTACTCTGCGCGTTTGTAAGTGTACTGGTTCGAGCGCACCCTGGAAGGCACCACCGACCAGGATTGTGGCGCGATGATCAGAGACGGGATCAAGGCCCTCGCGGTACACGGCGTTCCCAGGGAAACGTATTAGCCCTACGAACCCGACCTGGTGTGCATCTACCCCCGCCAGCGCGGTGATCTTTTTCCTGAGGGAGACGGCGGCATCTTCGTTGTAAACGAACACGATAATGTTGGAGGGAACAACGTCTTTGGTCATGAGACACTTGACGACGCGCGCTGCCTGTGTAGTCGATTTCCCAGACCCCGCGACGGTTGTGATGTGGGTATTGGTGTCGATCTCGCGGATGGCGGCGCTCTGGGCGACGGTGTACTTCATTTTCGTGCCTGCTCCTCTTGACAAATTCGTTTGAAGGTTTCATAATACCCTTTAAGTACCCTCTATGTGCCACCATGACGGTTAATCAGACCTGTTGCGAGGACGGCCTCCTTTTTTGGGATTGTCGGGCGAGCGTGTCTTTCCTGTCGTGTTGCGGATGCCGTCGTCGAAACCGAGCGGGAACAAAAAGTTTGCTTCCACTTCGACAACAGCGGCCAGAGTGACGGCGGTCTTCAGGCGGGGCTTGTGGCCGCCTGATTCGAGTTGTTTGATGGTGCTGACACTGACGGTGACGTAGCGCTCGTCGTCTTTCTCCTTGAGGGTCGTACATCGCGTGGAAAGCTGCTGTCTTGTCAGATTCTTTTCGACGCGGGCGTCGCGCAGTCCGTTTTCGTACTCGTGAGAATAGCGTGATCGTGACTTCTTGTCGTCCCGCGACGTATTGGACGCCGTCGGCACATTAGTAAGTGAGACATAAACAGATAAAATTCCTGCTTGCCTCGCTTCGAGCCAAGCATTACATCGAACAATAGGTTTAACGCATGAACGAATTAGCGGGACGCCTTTCAGATAGCCTCCTCAAACTCTGGACAGCCCACAGCATCCTCATATTCCGTGGTCAAGTGCATTGCGTCGAGGTCAACGTGCCAATGTTGGCCCTAGACGCAGAGGCAGTCGGGAGGGCTGTGGCAACAAGCATGGAGTACGTCAAAAATCCAGGTTATCCCATAGAGGCATTTGCTCCAGATGTCACGATGGAGCAGCACAAACAGATTAGCGATGCCTGGAGACGAGAGCTTACTGTGGCCGAAAATGACCTCACCTTCGCCGCAGCCATTCTTGCCCGTCGCGCGTGCAGGAAACCAATGCAGGTGAGGCGGAGTTGTTTGGACCAATACGCGGCCCGTCACTTCTGGCGTGGCGGAACAGCTCCAGGCAATTCCGATCTCGTCGAGTTTCTGTTCGATCTCGACACTGCTTCACCGACTGTCTATGTTTCATCCGACGCACTCGCCGCCGTGACACGCTACGTTGGCACGGAATTTCTTTCGATCCGAGTCAGCGAGGACGAGCTCCGTTTGCGCGTCCAGGATGCAGTCATCAGGCTGGGACAGGGTGGTCCTCCCACCCCTCGGTCGCTGACGAACATGGAGGACTGGCTCACCCGCGAAGAGCCAGAGGTAAAAGATGACCAGGACGAGGAATGACCAGGACGAGGAATCAGATGGCTATCAAAACTAAACGGGATTACCACAAATGGCTTGCCGATCCTACTCTCGGCTTGCGCGAGCAGTACGGTGACATCTATCGTCTGGATGCTTTTCCTTGGGTGGATGACGTGGAGGAACGGCACGAGGCCGTGCTGGAGCAAAGGGATGCTTTCGACGCCCCGCAAGGGCATGTGAGGCGCTACTGGCGTGTGACAGGCAGCAAGGGCCTGGGGCGTCCTTCGGAGCGCGGCCTGTACCTGGCACTTCTGCTACTGACGGCAGAGGCAGAATGGGAAAGCCGCGAGATCGCATTCTCCCTTCGTGCGCTGGCCCTGCGCCTGAACTTGGAGCCAGGTCCGCGCACTTACGCCTGGATCACCGACGCTTTGGATCGCCTCACCTGCCTACACGTCCATTTCCAGGGAACGACCGAACACCCTCAGAAGGACACGCGAGCCGTCACGGTCAGCTTCTTCCTGGTTTCATCTATCGCAAGGACTGAAGAAGACGGCGAAGTCGCCTACACCCTTAACTGGAGTGCAGAGGTGTTCAGAGCACTGCGCTCCGCTATGGAGGCGATTCAGAAGAATGCACCAGCATTATCGACGGAACAGCTTCTGCCCTCACACCTCACGCTCAAAGACCCTGAACAGACAAGGCCAGGGCAAGAAAGATGGCAGGAGAATTCGGAGGAATGAGGGCAGACAACAAGACGGAAACCTGTTCGAGATGCCGCACACCGATAAGATTTGGCGCAGCCCTCTGTACGAAATGTAGGAGCCGCCAAGAGAGAGCCACTTTTCCATGACCCGCTCCCACTAGACCACACCGAGCCACCGACCGCCCGCCTCCAGGAACTTGATCGCTCCCAGGCCGACCGTGACGTATCCCCCGTCACCCTGAGCCACGGGTTCGCAGCAGCGCCGCACAAGCTGAACGCGCGTGATCTGGGCTTGGGTGCGTGCCTCGCAGAATCCGTTCGGGTAGCGGTCAGGGGCGGGTTGAAGGGATACGGCTATGGACACACCCTTTGTTTCGCGCTCCATAGCGTGACACCTCCCATTCGCGCGGCTGTGAGGTCAGCGGACGGGGTCGCTTAGGCTATCATTGCCGATGAGGAGCCAGGCGGCGCTGGTCTCCAGCGCCCCAGCGATGGCGACCATCTCGATGTCGGTGCAGGTGCGTACCTGGGCCTCGATCTTATAGATGTCCTGCCGATTTGGTATCCAGCGCCCGTTTGTGAGGTACGCCAGGCGACCGCACACCACGTCGTGCGTCAGGCCCAGCTCCACCCTGCGTTCACGCACGCGAGGGCCGACGAGATTGCTTTCTCCTGTCTCGAGTCTGGGTCGGGCTGCACGGGGCATGGGTGAAACTTTCACGTCCCGTTGGGGAGGTCACCCATTGTCTCAAAAAAAGACGCCCGCTTGTATCCCCAGGCGGATACATGGTATAATTGTGGAGTTCCCGCCGATGACCGCCTGGCTTATAGTCTACAATCAGTAGTCTCAGCCTACGGCAGGAGCGTGATATTATGGCTCCTCCTATTGAGCCACCACAACTGGAGCATGACTATTGGACCCATACTGCCCGCAGTGCGGCGCTCTCGTGAAGCCGAGCGCCCGCTTCTGTTCACGCTGTGGCTCAGAGGCACAGCCCTCTTCAGCTCCCCCAATTGTCGGCGCTCAGGCCGTGCCGCCTACGCGGGCAGGCGCTCGGCCATCCTTCGTGCTCATCGCAATCAAGGGCGCGGCCTGGGGCCTCGCGGTCGAGATCGGTTTCGCGTTCGCGGAGGGATTGTTGTCGGGCTCCTCCCTGGCCACGCGCTCCCATCAATCGGCAGGCTACGAGGCAGGACGCGAGGCGCGGCACTTGTTGCTCCTGGTAGGTGTGTGGCCGATGATCGTCGGCGCGGCAGTGGCCGTGGTCGGGACGAGGAGCAGACGCACGGAGTGACGGCGTCGGTCGGGCTATGAACTGCGAGGAAAGACAAGATGCCAACGACTGTTTGTCCAGGATGTAAAGATCAGCCCGTTGCGGTCGGTCGTTATATGTGTGAGGCGTGTGAGGATCGGATGGCGGGCCGCCCACCCAAGCCGCCAAGATCGGAAAGTCCGAGATCGGACCAGGGAGCTTCATCAGCCTCTGCGCGCTGCGAAAAATGTGGCACTACTCTGGACAATGGCGACCTGTTCTGCCCTTCCTGCGGTTCGGCTCGACCGAGCGGCGCTTCGGGGCGGCCTTCCTCCGCCCGAGCGCCCCGAGAAGACCAGACCTACCAGGACCCGCTGTTTGTGAACGGTGTTTACCGTTGCCCAAAATGCAATGCCGCTCTTGGGGCGGGCACCAGGCGCTGCGGCGCGTGCGGCGTGATGTTCATGAATCCTGTTCCACAGGCAGGTGACCATTTCTCATCGGGCGGCTCCACGCCGAGAAGTGACTCCGCCCACCCGACGCCGTTTTGCCACAAGTGCGGCACGGCTCAGGACCCCGAGGACACGTTCTGCTCGTCTTGCGGAGCGGTGCAGTGCCATTCTCAGTGGGGCTCTTCTCAGGCGAAAGGGCCTGCGCCGACAGCCACTGCGCCTGTGAAGAGTCGCGTCCCCATTATAGCAGGCGCGTCTCTAGCTGTGGTGTTTACTCTGACAGCGCTCGTCGCCCTGATAATGTTTATCTGGACCCAGCACCAAGCCATCGTTGCCCAGAAACTTGCGGACCAAGCGAAACACCAGCGGGCACTAGCGCAACAAAAGGCACAGGAGGAAGAGGCGAGGTGGGCCAAAAACATTGCTGCCATCTACCGACCACCCACCAATCAGCAGCTCCAGCAGTCCCAGCCAGCGGCGGGCGACGTGTTCCAGACAGACACGACAGTAGACCCCGACTCCGACCCTACTCAGACAATGCGGAAACAGTACCAGAACAGCAGATGGAGTAACCCGAGATCGGCTCCAGGCATTGGGACGACGCCTTTCGCCGCCAGTCACACGCCCGACCCCACTGGCGCTCCGAGCACCAACCAGACTAGCGCTCCGAGCGCCGATTCGACCGCAGACCAGCAGCCCTACACGCCCATGCAGACACCGAAGCTGTTTTTCCCCAATGACAGCGTTTCTCACGAACTTGGAAAATGAGGCAGAGCCGCTCCAGGCCCAGCCGAAGGCGGGCGACGTGTTCCAGACGGACACCACGGTCGACCCCGACTCCGATCCTGTGCAGACCATGCGGCGGGCGTATCAGAACAGCCCAGGAGCAGGCCAGTGACCATGACCGACAGTTGCCCCCGCTGTGTGGCCGAGTACCTTATAGAGGCCGCGTACTGCTCCAAGTGCGGGGCTGGCTCTACTCAGACAGTTCGGGCGCGGCTCGTCTTTCTCGACCTGGGCTACACCTGCTCATAACCATTTTGGCGAGGTTCAAGAAATGAACGATCAATGCGCCCAGTGCAGTGCTCCCCGCCCAGCGGGGCGTTACCTCTGCGCGACCTGTGAGAACAAGATGTTGGGGGTCAAGTCCGAGCCATCACGACCCATAATGGCGGAAAAGAAAGTCGCCCCCGTGAGCCAGCAGGCCCCGAGGCCGAAGCGGGCCGCTCGGGATATGTCCACACTGGTCGTGTCCCAACGCGGCGACGGGGACTACACCACAATCAGCGCCGCCGTGGAAGCGATAACCTCTGGCGGTCGTGTGATGATCCGCCCTGGGGTTTATACGGAGGAGGTGGAAGTCAACAGGCCAATGTACCTTCTCGGCGTCGGTCTCACGGACACCACCCCCACCGACGCTGCTCAGGTAATACTCCAGGGGCGTCTTCATCTTCATGGGGCGGCGGAGGTCCAGGTCAGCCATGTCACCGTGCGTCAGGGTGGTGTGGAGATTTCCGACGGTCGTGCGACACTGAGATTATGCCGCCTGTTGGAGGAGTCATCATCTGACAGGCTACTGGTGCTGGATGTCCACGGCCAGTCGCAGGTGACGGTGGAGAGATGCCTAATACGGGGCGGCAGCACTGGCATCTCCGTCTCCAATGGGGCGCAACTCCTGGCCGAGGACACCGAGTTGGCGTACTGCCTATCTTCTGGCGCATGGCATTCGTACGGAGGTGGACTTCACCTGCGGAATTGTCATGTGCACCACTGCGGGTTCGGAGTGAGGCTAGAGGGCGGGGTGATTGAGGACTGCCAGGTACACGACTGCGACAGCGGCATCGAAATCGGCGGGAGGGGCCACTACCAGATCAAAGACTGCGGCATCTACCAGAGTAAACATTATGGCATCAGCCAGAGCATTTGTGGGACGAGCGGCGATCTGGAGGCCATCATCGAGGGCTGCACTATCGCAGGCAGCAAGGCGTCGGCGTTGTGGGTGGACGTGGGGAACTTCCTCGTGCGTCACTGCGATCTGCGCAACAATAGTGTGGGGATCACGGGCCAAGCACGGGTGGTGGCGACCGTGGAGTATTGCGATCTGACGCAAGTGGATTTACTTTCTTACTCGTTCAGCAAAGGCGCAGAAGTACACTTGGCCCACAACAAAGAAAAGCGCAGGAGCCTGACGGAGCGTGCCTTGATCTCAGCCCTTGAGTTCTTCAACATCGGAGGCGACTGATATAGGTTGGTTCTGTCCACGTTAGCGCGGGATAAAGACCAGAAGTCGGGGCGGCTCCCTGCATCCCGAGATTACCGCGCTCGACGCAGGGGGCGACTTCAAGAAATTCACCGAGGAGGACAGGGTGAACATGACGGCCTCGACCGACAATAAGCATCGTTGCGCCTCGAAAAATGCGAAACTGAACAACGATGAACGATCTCTCCACTCACTGCACCCGATGCCAAAGCCCTACAAAGCCTGGAGCCCGTTTCTGTTCCTCTTGCGGCCAGCCGCTCCAGGCGCAGCCGCCCCCGCATCCCGCCCGTCCGCAGCCAGTTCAGCCGCAACCCGCTTGGCAGGGAGCGCCGCCGATCCCCGAACAGGTCCAGGTGGACTTGCGGATCGTCATGCCCGTCGCTTGGCACCTGACTGACACCGATGTAGACGTTTTCCTGGACGGGCAACACGTCGGACGCGGGTCGTTCAACAAAGGGATTGACCTGCGGACAACCACGACACCTGGAAGTCACGTTTTAGAATTGGGTGCGGACGTGGCCGAAGTCGGCGGCACCGTATTCTCCTCATTCTCCACGCGGCAGTTCCGAAAGACGTGGAAACTAATGTTCGGGGTGTCAGCGCCTGGCGAGCGAATTGCGACGCTCAAGTACAGTCGCGCCTGGGGCAACTTCAAGGTGGAGGTGAGATGACGAGGAACGCCGATGAACAGGAAGCCGTCTGGAAGAACCCCTCCGTCGAGTTACACTCTGGTGGCGTCTTCATCCTCGTCACCTCCGTTCAAGGCAGCCTGATAGCCGCCGTCCACACGACGCGCGAGTCCGCCATGGCCGCAGCAGTCGGCGGGGTGGAAGGTGAGGCGGAAACGCGGCTGAGCGGGAGTTTAGAGGAGCGGTACGAGAAGGCGCGGTGTCATGTGGAAGGCCAAGGCGGGCAGATGGAGATCACCAAGTCGCTTCTCTTTGGACAAGCGCAGTGGTCCCCCATGACGGTTGAACAACAAGGCATTCAGACAGAGTAACAGACCGCGCAGATTTCCAGCGCGGTCTGTGCGCTTTTTGGCGGCACGCACGAACACAAGGTCAGGCTTCCCTTCAGGGGCCTGAAACGGAGTGTTCGTGATGTGTCAAAACTTTGTCCTATCCTTCGGGACGATCCAGGAAGATGAGTCGGGCGACCTCGCGCTGAACGATGTCACGGGGTTCGAGGATGCAGAAGGCGGGATCGGCGTGTTCCCGTCGTGCGAAGACGCGGTCATCGCTTGGGTGTGCAGAATGAGTCACCAGAACATTGATCTGGTGGAACTTCCTCGGCGGCGCGGCTTCGGCCTGGTGTACAGCGCTTGCCCGCGAGACGGCGGCGAGAGCATGCTGTTCAACGTCGAGGTACATGAGGTCGGCGTTGCCAGGACCGACTAATGGTGGTAGACCCACTCCCTTTGTTAAAAGCCGTCGAGACCGTGGAGCAGGGCGCGGCCACCGCCATGCGACTGGCGACAATGGAAGGTAGCGGCTGGCCTCAAAAACCAGACAAGCCAGCCGCTTGCGCTCAGGACAAGCGCGTGCTACAATGCTGTATGGCCGTCTTACTTCTAGCTCAACATCCCCTCGAAATCCTCAAGTCCCGCCTGGAAGCGGGCGTCAAAGCCACGCCGCTCTGCCTGGCCATCATCGGCTGGCTGGCTGACGTGCCGACGGAGCCGTTCGTCGCCGATATTCGACGATCCTCGGAAGGCGACGTTTTGTTGCGGCTTTCTAACGAGGAAGCGGCGGAACCTCTCTGCACGTTCTTCGGATTTTTGAAGCAGGTGCGTGTCATCTGCCAGTCGCTCGGGTTAAACGAGGCGCAGACGGCGAGGGTAGCCACCGAGGTGAGGCAGCGGCTCGGGTGAGACTGGTGGAGCCAAGTACCCCCATCCCTGCGACACAGGATGGAAACCTCAGGACATCCTGCTACGTTCATGCGGGTGGTGAAGTGGCCTTTCAACTTCGCCGTGTGCCGCCTTGCCCCTCAGCCTAACAAACATCGCCCCTTTCGCGGCGTCAAGACGCCCCAGATCAACGCCGACTTAGCCCGCCAATACCTGCTGGACGTTTCGCGGACCGAAAGGGAACCCCTTCCTCCCCGCGCCGAAGCCGCACCCGACCACAAAGTCAAAGCCTCCAACACCGCCCTTGAGAGACCACCCCGCCTCGCCGATAATGACGATGCAATTGCGACAGAAATTCCAAGGTACACTCAGGCGGTACACTCAGGACGGAAAACGTGGTCGAACAAGTCAAACCTAAGCCATCGCACTGGCCGCTCTTCGCCGTGCTCGGACTGGCGAGCGTCCTCGGCCTCGGCTTCCTCGGCCTCCTTGCCGCCGCCTTCTATACGGGCTTCCACCGCAGCTACACGGACGGCCTCTACCGTGCCAGCCGAGCGCGGGGCGACGCCGCCTACGCGCGCCGCGACTACCAGGCCGCCGCAGACGCCTACGGGCGCATGGTGGAACTGAGGCCCCAGGCGGCACGGGGCTACGGCCTGCGCGCCGACAGCTTCTTCGAGATGGGCCGCTACACCGCCGCCATCGCCGACGACACCCAGGCGATCCGACTGGGGCGCGGCGCACAATATCTCTCCCATCTCCACTACAACCGAGGCTACGGCTACGAGGCGCGGCAGGATTTCGCCCTCGCGGTGGCCGACTACACCGAGGCGCTCCGCCTGACCCCAGGCGACGCTGAGACATTGCAGGCGCGCGTCGCCGCCTACCAGGACCTCAAGGACTTCCCACACGCTTTCCAAGACGCCGACGCCGTGATCGCCGCGCGCCCCACGGGGAGCAAGGGGTTCTTGGTGCGCGCCTACGTCTGGCGGGCTGAGGGCGATCACGCCCGCGCCGCCGCCGACTACCGCCGTGCGATGAGGCTGTCGCCCGAAGACGTGGGTGCGTATGAGGCGCTGGCACAGATGTACGACGGCGACGGCAGGGACGACGAGGCCGTGCAGGTGACGCGGGCGGAGCTACAGGCCAGCCCTGGTGAGGCGGCGTGCTGGGGAAGGCTGGGCTGGTGGCAGTACAAAGCGGGGAACTACGCGGCCTCGGTGAACAGCAGCCACCGCGCCCTCGGCCTAGACAACAGTCTGATCTTTGTCTGGCTGAACCTGGGCCTGTGCTATGCCGCGCAGGGCGACTGGCCGAGGGCGGAGCGGACCTACACTGGCGTCCTCCCGCACTGCCGTAACGCAGACTTGCAGGCGGGGATCGCCGACTTGGGAGAGGCCCTGAAGAAGCACCCCGACCAAGAAGCACTCCAAAAGTCATTTTCACTGCTGATGGAGGCAGCGAAGGAGCAGAGACGGCGGGCGGCGGATTGAAACGAGAAGGCGCGGGGCGGCTTCTTCCGCCCCGCCATCGTCGACTCAGCAACCTGTCTCCCCGAACTCAGGCGCATACCTCACCATCCCAGCACGCCCCGTCAAACCATCCTGCACAAGTTCCAACACCATGAACGCCTCGTCCGCACCGTATTCGTTGTCCAGGCCGTAGTCGCTGGCCCTGATAAACCCGAAACGTCGATAGTAGGTCGGATGGCCCAGGACAACGACAGCATCATAGCCCGCATTGCGGCAAGCATAAAGGCCGTCGTGGATCAGGCGTGACCCGATGCCCTGCCGCTGGTACTTGGGCAGAACCGCGAGCGGTGCCAGGCCCACCGCGCGGAAGCTCTCGGCTGGCGGCTCCAAGCTCACCTCCGAGAACAGGATGTGGCCCACTACCTCGCCGTCAAGAGGCGCTACGAGGGAGATGGCAGCCTTGCCAGACGCCGTTAGCGCCTCTACTAGGTCGGCCTCGTTCGGGCGGTCACCGAAGGCGCGCTCGTGGATGTTACGGATGTCGGGGCCGTCAGACGGCCCCACGGATCGAGTTTCGATGTTCAACCGCGCGTCCTCTCATCTTCCTGAACAGCCCGCAAGGGCATCAGGAAACGGATACTGCCCTGGCGCTCGGGCAGGGCGCAGAACCCCAACGACAGCTTAACGCGGCAGTTTGCCGCGCGCTCATAGCTGCTGTGGGAGGAGAGCTGATGACAGCCCAGGTCCCGCGCCACGGCGATGGCACGCCTCTGTAACGCCGTCCCGATGCCGTGGCCGCAACGCTCCTCCCGCACCGCGTAGGCGTGTATCTTCGCCTCGGTCAGCGGCACACCCTCCAGGGTGAGCGGCGGGCAGTCTTCCTCGGCACCGATAGCCTGGACGCCGAAGCGCAGGAACCCCACCACCTGGTTCTCCTTCACTGCCACGAGCAGGTGACACGGCAGATGGCGCGCATACTCCCCCAGCACGAAAGGCGCTTGCTCGGGCGCGGTTTCTTCCAGGCACCGCACGAACTCGGCCCAGCGCGGGTGCGCCTCATCCCACTCTTCGATGGTAAACAATGCGGCAGTCGTGTCGTTGTTCATGCTTCGACTTTCTTCTCCCCCAGCGGCACCTGGCAATGTCGAGCGAAGTGCTGCTACTCGCCGCCTTCAGGGTCACGCCCGCGCCCAACTTCACAAGCACTTTGGCTGCATGCGATGCCTGTTGTATGCGGCCCAGATCAGCGTCGTCCTCCCCTCGGTAACGGCCTAATAAACCCACCGAGACCCCCGCCCTGCCCTATCGCTGCCCGCCCGTTCCATTAGCACTGCGCGGAAGCTGTCGGATGCGGGCGAAGAACGGTGCCTCGGGCGGTGAAGCGAGCGTTCTGGTGATCGACGCCACGGCCTCCTCCGTCGTTTGCGAAGCCGTGTCCACACGAGCGTCATACGGCTCGTGGATGTGGACCCTGTCCCACTGCGAGCGAGAGTAGCCAGACGCGCGATCCCCACGGGCTGTCTCACGCCGCTCTAGCTCATCGAGCGGGCAGTACACGCCCACGCAGAGGGCGTCGATGCCGTCAAGCGTTGCAGCTAGTTCCAGCAGCCAGGAGGTCTCCAGCCACCCACCCACGGCGATAACATTGCTGCCTGTCCGAGCAACGGTGGCCAAACACCCGAAATAACCCGAGAGCCAGCGCGAGAGGCGTATCTCGGGCGTCCAGGATGGGTGCGGCCTTTCGTCTTGCGTCGGCTCCCACCAGTCTGTCCTCGGACCCGTCGGCTGCATCCTAGTAATGTCGTCGGCCTCCAGCACCCACCAGTATTCGTCCAAGCCGCATTGTAGTGCCTTCGCCAGCGTGCTCTTACCCGCGCTGGATGCCCCTTGCAGGAACAGGACGCTGCCATCACCCATGTGTCTCTCCCACAGTCGGGGACTAGCCCCGTTCATACCTCAGCCGTAGTCTTTCAACATCGTCTTCGTCAGCACCTGTCATGCCGTACTCCTTGAGGAACACCAGCCCGTGACCCGCGCCCATGTTGTACTGGAGGCTCCAGACGGCAGCGGCCAGGTCAATCTCAGCCTCACCGACGGTCATGTCGCCAACGTCGATGCAGCCGCTCAGGTGGTCGCCCGAATAAAGGAAGTTCGGCAGGCAGGCGTCACCATGAACGAGCACGGAGCCTTCGCCACCGAACGGCCAGTCGGCGGTATCCACCGCGTGGACAGCCTTCAGCGCCGCCGCCAAGCGCACGATAATCGTCTGCGCGGGCAGGGTGATGGACAAGCTGGCGAGGCCGTCGCCCTCGACGGCGGACGTGAGAAGCGCGTCTGCTTCTCCGTGGGCGATGAACCCCAGCGGTCGCGGGCAGGGCAGCCGCCCCTCAAGCCAAAGAAGGCGATCATGTTCATTCTGGAGGCGAGGGCCGATTTTCAGGAAGCACCTGCTCGCGCCGCACTCCAGTCGCAAGACCTGGTTCGCCACGCTGCTCTCCACCCGTGTGGCGGCAGAGATTCGTGCCTGGAGCCGCTGGGAGGCCCAGGTCCAGGCCCAGGCGGGCACCTCGGTGGGTGTGTTCATGGCACGCTCTTCTCAGGCTCGGCCAGCGGCACATCGTGGTAGTCGTATGCCTCCGTCTGGCGGAAGCCGCACGAGGTGTACAGCGACAGCGCCTGCGGGTTGTCGGTCGCCACGTCCAGCGAGAACCGTCTGTGCCCCTCGGCGAGCATCGTCTGCACGGTTGCGGCCAAGAGCTGACGCCCGTAGCCGCGCTGCCTGCGCTCGGGGACGATCCCGAACCCCCGAATGTAGACGCCGTCCCCTACGTCCACCACACCGATCTGGCCGACGTACTCCCCGCCGCACTCTGCTAGGAAATACCGTGCTACAGGCGTGTCCAGCTCAGCCAGCAGCGCCTCGGGCGACCTCGTGTCGTCGCCGAAGCTCAGCGCTCGCAGACGGGCCAGAACAGTGACGTTCGACGCATCGGCCTGAACGAGCTTCACCTTTCCTGCGTCGAGCAGGGGCAAGGATGCTGCCTCTGCCTCCATGCGGTACTCGGAGAAGACGTACCGCAGGCTGAGCGCCCGAACCGCCGCCGCAGCCGACTGTGAGGCGGGGTAGCTGACCAGCAGGAGACGACGCGCCACGCGCCTCTGCGCCTCCTGTCGGGCCGCATCAAGCAGCAGTCGGAAGACGCCCCGCTGCCGATGCGACGGCAGCACTGCTGCCGTCACCTCCAGCTCATCGCCGTCCCCATCCAGGGGCGCGTAGCCGACCAGACACCCGCCATTGTAGTAGCAGAAGTCACTCACCTGGTGAGGGATGTGCGGGTTCCTCGTCTCCCAGTTGAGCTTCAGCCCCACGCTGTCGGCACGGCGCACCTCATCGGCAAGCGCTTGAACTTGAACCACATCCTCCGCGTCCAGGCCCTCCTTTGCCACTAGGCCATCGGAAAAGTTATTGTCGAGGTTATCCATTACAGTGTTGTCACTATTCATAACCTTCTTATCGCCCTGCTAGGCACGGTCACTAAAGCGGACGAAAACTTGCGGCAACGGCGGGCGCAGGGCGGCCTTTCTCCGCCCCGCGCCCACTCCTCCAAGTATGCACTGCTTGACGCCGTCAGGCACGGCTTCGGCATAATCACTTTAGCTCCAGCACGAGTGCCCGCAGCGCCCCCGCCTTTCCCACGACCTCGTCACTCTCAAGCCGAGAAACTTGCAACAGAGGCGGGAGCCGCCTGTAAATCTCGGGCAAGCCGAGCAGTTCCACCACCTGCTGCCGTATCCACTTGTTGTAGGCGATGGGATAAACTTCGCGGGAAATGAAGAGCGCCTGTAGGAACTCCTGCAGCGCCTTGTAAAGCCGATCAAAGGCCGCGAAGTACAGGCCGCGCTTGGCGTACCCCGCGATGTGATCCAGGTCTTCCAGGCAGGCACTCTGCACCATCGCCAGCCGCTGCCGCCGAAGTTCCTTGCCGTAGTAGGGCAGCCACTCTGCCTTGAGCCGTGCCAATCGGTTACTCCTTTCCCAGAGCGGCACACTGTAGGCCAGGCGGTTGCCGATCTCAAGCTCGAACGCGTCAGGACCACCGCCGTCATCCCAGGTCGTCGGGACGGAGCCGCCGTCGAAGTAGTCAAAATGGACTACCGAGAAGCGCCCGACGCGCCTCAGGCGTGCGAATGTAGTGTCGCTGGCAAGGAATTCGTGCCACAGGGTGTCGAGTTCCTTTTGGTGACTGGCGAGAGCCTCAGGCGTGACGAGTACAGCCACATCCAGACAACTGTCGGTCGTGGCCTGGCCGCGCGCGCAGGAATTGACGAGCAGGACGGCCTCGGCTTCGGGAAGCGAGGCAAAGAAGTGGACGACGGCGTCCGCAGCCCGTTCATGTTCGGGAGTGGGATAAGCGGTCTTTAGGTTCATGAAGTCATTTCCGTTCACCCATCGCGCGGCCTAGTCCGTTCGGGCTTGGGTACAGTCTGAACATTCGACGGTCCTCGGCGGCGCTCGAAGCCACCTGGTGTGATCTTTCCACATCGCCACCGACTTGCCCCCTTCGGCCCCTGTGCGTCCGAGCCTTGGCCCAGGCGCTTCACGCGCCGCTGCATCGCCGCTCCATCAGCACGGCGTCGTTGCCCCCGACGAAGCCCAGCTTCTGGTTGAGCGCGGCCATGGGCGCGTTCGTGCTGTCCACATAGGTGACGATGCGGGCGTACCCGCGCTCCTGCGCCAACTGGACACCACGCGCCTTCAGCGCCGTCGCGACCCCCTGGTTTCGGCAGTCTGCCCTGATGCCAGTAATCGCCTGATGGAGTTCGCGCGGGTCAACGGGGCTTCGGCTCAGGCAACTCAGTCCGACGTACTCCTCGCCGCGCCTGGCGATGAGGAAGCCGTCCCCCCAAGCACTCTCCGCCTCCCGCGCGAAATCCTCGAAGCTGAGGACAGGGTACGGCTCGACAGCGGGGATGTCAGCATCCACGGCAACGCGCAGGCGGTGAAGCGCGGGCAGGCACTCAGGACGCCGCTCCCTCTCCTCCGCCAGTGTGGTCAGCACGAGTCCCGATATGGCGGCACGCTCCACGGCGGTGAGGAGCGCACTGATGTCTGCCTCCGCGACGGCCAGCGTCCAGGGGCCGCTGCGACTGACCTCGGCGAACCCCCGCCTCTGAGCGAAGGTCAGCCCCTCGGGGGAGCGCTCCCGCACCCAGGCGCGCACGGCGGTCGGTCGCAGTCCACCCAGGTCCTCCTGGAGCCGTTGCCACAGGTGGTGACCCACGCCCCGCCCCCGCCTGTCGGGGCGAACGCGCAGTTCCAATTGATACGGCTGCAGGTGGGTGGAACTCGCCCCACTCCGCACGACGCCATGTCCAATAACCTGTCCGTCCTCAATGGCGACGTGGTGGAAAACGGTGCCGCCCGCCGCAGTCATGTCCTCGTCTTCCTGGCGCGTCTCCTCCGAGTTGGTCTGCCAGGGCGCTTCCACCGAATTGATGATTCCCACGACGGCCTGATAGTCCTCGTCCCCCAGCGGGCGCACTTGCACTCCCATTGTTGATACCCCTCTCTTTGCCACGCCACGAGGCCCTCAACACAAAAAGCGCCTGGCGACGGAACCACGCACCTCCTGCCAGGCAATAAGCCAAAGGGCGGAGGTGGGTTCACATCGCAGGCGCTCGCGGGGGTTGAAAAGCGGTTCTGCTAACTTCTTGTTTTTTGGACGGTCAACCGAGGAGCATTATAGCCGCCGCAGAACGGCCTGTCAAGGGCATGGAGCGGCCTCTCCTATTTTGGTGATTCTCTTGAGCGAGGTGCGACATAGAACCCGATGCTCTGTGCCGTCCGCCGCATGGCGAGGTTGTCCACCGCCGTCAGGCAGGTGGCGCGGCGGCCTTGGTCCAGGATAGCGGCAGTGACAAACGAGGCTACGGACGACCGCATCCCCGCCGCCTGAACTCGGGCCGCGTGGACACCGCTGCCAGTTCCCATGCGTGGTCCGAGTAGCGCCAGACGGCGGCAATCGAGACGATACGCCCGTCCTCGACCACGGCGCAATACTGGTAGCCCTCGTCGCGGAACCCGAGCCAGTCATCCCGTGAGATCGGGAAGGCCCATAAGTCCCGCGCAAGCGTGTAGTCCTCCTCCCAGTTCAGCCAGCGGACGGCGTGTGGCTGGCGCGGGCGGAACTCGGCGGCCACGCATTCGAGGTTGACGTGCCGCACGGCCTCATCGGACATCCTGAACCTCCTGGTCCTTCAGAGGCCACTGCGCCACCACGCGGCTTTGGGGCGGCGACAGGTCCACCAAGCCCACCCGCTCGATCCTGCCGACGGCGGGCGACCACTGCCGCAGTGCTACGGCGACGGCATGGGAGACTAACTCGGGCGGTAGCCCCTGCGCGAGCGTGCAATGGGGCACCCACCGCCCAGGCTGGTAGAGGTCAGGGACCGTCGCGCCGCTTTGCCGCATCGCCTCCATCAGCCGAACATGCAGGGCGAGAAGGTCGGTGGTGACCACGGGGGCGAGAAAGATCACCCCCTCGGCGGACGCAAAGGAGGCGACACTCGCGAACTCGATTCTGAGAGGAGGCGTGTCGGCGGCGAGGGCCGCCAGCGCTCGCCCAAAGGCGTCCTCGTCCAGAGACGGGCAGGAGCAGACCGAAACGTGCGGGCGTGCCGCTCCCCGCACCTGCGGGGTCCAGCCTGCGAGGGCATCTACCACACCCCACAAGCTCTGAACAGCCCGTTCGGTCTTGGGGTCCAAGAACAGTTCCAGTACGTATTGGCTCATAGTTCACACTGCGGTGGCTTGTTCAGCCCTGCCTGCTCCCACTGTACCTGGAACGAAACGAATGGCCCCGCCCTGATGAACCGCTTCGCCCGCCCGTTCCCCTCCAGGTAGGCGGCCTGGTACACCCACAGGTTGCTGTCTGCCAGGACGCCGTAGCAGGCGGCGGCCTCCTGCAGCTCGTCCTCGGGCAGCGGCAGGACCGCCCGATAGCCGTCCAGGAATGCGCGGCAGGGATCGGGCACGAGCCCCAGCATCAGGTGAAGCGCGCGCACGACCTCCCAGCCCCGCGCTGCCAGGCCAGACTGGTCCCAGTCGATCACCGCGCTGACCTGGCCGTCCGCGAAGAACAGGTTCGTCTCCTGGTAGTCGCCGTGCAGGACCCTCTGCGGCAGAAGACCGAGGCGCTCCCGCACCCCCGACGCCAGAGGCTCGGTGCGCCGCAGCCAGTCCCGTCGTCCCGCCAGTTGCCCCAGGGCCGCCGCCTCCGCCTCCGCGTAGATCGGCAGGGCTTGAATAGCATCCTCGATGCGTGGAATGCTGGCCAGCGCCGCTGAGATGTCCACGGCTATGTTCTTGACCCTGGCGCGTTCGGCGGGGAACGTCTGGAAGGCAGTGTGGATGCGTGCCAGACAGTTGCCCGCCGCCCGCGCGTGTTCGGTGTTCAGTTCGGCCCGCATGATCTGGCGTCCCTGGGCGAGCGGGAACAGCGCGTAGAACACCCCCGCGTGCGCCACGACCGTCCCGCCGCCTGACAGCGGGGTCGGGCGGCAGACGGGCAGCCTGTGGTCGGCGGCCCAGGTGATGCACTCGTGTTCCCATTCGACGCGCTGCTGCTCTCGGCAGGAAATGCGCAGCACGAACGCCCCCGCCGATGACTGGAGCAGGACGGTCCTGTTCACCGTCCCCAAGGCTGGGTTGGATGCGGACAGGATGGTGCCGAGGTCCCAAAAAGAGAGCGCGTGTCGATCCTCGACGGACAGTGGGGCGTTACTCATTGAGATGGGCCTCAGCAGCGACAATCGAACCGTCGAAGAAGCGTTCTTGGAATCGGACCTGCGCCATAATCTGGTCCGCCGTGTGCAGTTCTCCTGCGGGCGCGACGGCCAGCTTGTCCTCCACACCGTCGGCCCGCACTACCACGGCGATTATCACGCCCTCGGCCCGATTGACTGCCTCATCCACCCCCAGCGGGTAAGCGTCCACGGGCATGCCGTCGCCCGAGGTCGTCCCTGGCAGGAAGCCATAGTTGAGCGGGTACACCAGATCGGGGTGACGTGGATGGCGGCTACCCAGCGGGCGGTCAATGATGACCCCCACAGGCTGGCCGAGGAACGGTGTCAAGTCAGGCTTCATGGGGTTCCTCACGGACTATCGTCCGTTCCCCAGCACAAACCGCTCAATGGCCTGGGCCGCGCCGTCCTCCGCCAGAGTGCCTGTCACATAATCGGCTCGGCCACGCACCTCCGCGTGCCCGTCGCCCATGCACACCCCCATTCCCGCCCACTCCAGAAGCTCCAGATCGTTGAGGTGATCGCCGACGGCCAGCGTCTGCTCCTGCGGCACGCCCAGCAAATCCGCCACGGTCTTTGCGGCGTGGGCCTTGTTCGCCGCCCGCGCGTTCATGAAGGCACACCAGCAGCCATACTTCCCGTCAGGAGTGTGATATACCGATACCTCCGAGCCGAAGGCGTCCCGCCAGGCGACCGCCAGCGCTTCTGTCTCCCGCTCCAAGCCGTATACAGTCATGCCGACAGGCCGTATCTCGTTCCCCATTGCCATCGCGAGGTTATCGTGGAAGACCAGCCGCTGTGCGTTGCGGATGGCGTAAGCGGGGACGACAGGATGCACCCGATCTGTGTAGACACTCCTACCGCCGTCCTCTTCAACATGGACACCGAAGCAGAGTGGGGCCAATCCAAAGGCGTGAGCGAGACGTGCCGCTTCTCGAACGGTTGAGGCGGACAGTGCGATCTTGTGCAATACGCGCCCCGTATTCCACTCGGCGATGACCGCCCCGTTGCTGAAGACCCCGTACCCATGGCCGCTCCACTGGACGGCGACGTGCTCGACCATGAAGCGGTTGCGGCCCGTGCAGATGACAATGGTGCAGCCGCGCTGCTGCGCCGCATTGAGGGCGGTCAGCGTTCGGGGCGCGACAATATCATCGCAGCCTACGAGAGTGCCGTCCAGGTCCAGGAAGATCAGGCGGTAGGGCGTTGCGCCTGCGCCTTGCGTCGTCATCAGGGTAGTTCCTCCGAGGCAGCGTTTTTCGCCCCACGCCTCCACCAGATCAGTCGGAGACGCGCGCGAGCACGAACCCGTCGTATCCCTTGCTCCCCACGGTCTGAATGGCCGTCGCGCTCACGCGCGGCTCGGCGGCCAGCACATGGGCGAGGCGGCGCACCCCCTGAACACTGGTATCTTGACTGTCCTCGTCTGCGACGGCACCATCGCGGACGACGTTGTCGATGACGATCAGGCTGCCAGGGCGGGAGAGCCTCAAGGCCCAGGCGAAGTAGTCCACGTTGCTGCGCTTGTCGGCATCGATGAACACCAGGTCGAACGGCCCCCGTCCGTCAGCCTCGATCTGAGGCAGGGTCTCCAAAGCCAGGCCGACCCGCAGGTCCACGGCATCGGACAGGTCGGCCCGCGCGATGTTGATGCGGGCGGCCTGGGCGTGGATGGGGTCCGCCTCCAGCGTGACAATCCGCCCCCTGGGGGGAGCGCCCGCGCCAGCCAGATCGTGCTGTAGCCTCCCAGCGTGCCGATCTCCAGGATGGAGCGCGCCCCCTGTGACTGGGCCAGCAGCATCAGCAGTTTGCCCTGGAGGGGCCAAACGTCGTGTGGCGGCAGGCCCATGGCGGCATTGGTTTGGAGCGCCGCCTCTAACGCTGGATCGGGCGTCAGCAGCAGACCGTCGAAGTAACGCTCCACGGCTGTCCATTGCTCAAGGCTCATTCTTGTTCCTACCAATCTCCCACTTGTCTTGTACGGAGGGGCCGCGCCTGTCCTATCTTGACACGTCCCCAATCGTGAACTGTACTGAGAGGCTTCCTACAGCCGCTCCACCACACCGATGCCTAGCAGCGACAGCCCCATCTCCAGCGTCCGCGCCACCAACTCGCACACCCCCGCCGCGACCGCCGTTGTGTTGGTTCACCCGCTCGGAAACGTAGTCGATGCAGGTGGCCTCAAGGTCGAACACCCAGTAGGAGCGGCGGCGGATGTCGGCTAGGAAGAAGTTCGCCCAGGTATAGGTGTGGTCGGCTGAGGGTTGTATTAGCATCGGAGCCTAGAAGTTCCACCGTTCAAGACTTGAGTTCTCGCAGCACTTCCGCAACGCTCCCGCACAGCACGTCCGCGCCCGCCTCCCTCAGTTCGGCGGCGCTCCCGTACCCGTAGGTGACGCCGACAGAGTACACGCCGTTCTCCTTGGCCCCCAGGATGTCGTGGCTGCGGTCGCCGATCATAACGGCGCTGTCGGCGGCAGCGTGCCAGTCGTCCAGAATCGCGCGGATCAGTTCGCCTTTCGGGGTGTTCGTGCGCCTCAGTTCGCTCCCGTACACACCCATGAAAAAGCCGCACAACTCGCAGTGTTCCAGGATCGGCACGGCGAACTCCAGCGGCTTCGCCGTCGCCACGAACAGCGTCTTGCCTGCGGCTTTCAGCCCCGTCAGCATCTCGGCCACACCAGGGTAGGCGACATTCTCGCGGATGCCCTCGCCGCCTAGCCGCTGGCGGTAGAGGCCGACCGCTTCTTCGACCACGGCGGGATTATCCGTCCCCAGCAGGCTCTGGAAAGTGCCGTGGATGGGCGGGCCGATGGAGCGGCAGAGTTCGTCGGCGGGCGGAGGTACTATTCCCAGTGACGTGAGCGCGAAGTTGATGCAATTCACGAAGCCCTCCTGCGGGTCGGTGAGGGTGCCATCCAGATCGAAGATGATATGGTCGAAGGGCCTGGCTCGGTTCATAGGTCTTGCCACTTCTTTTGGCTGTCAGGCTGCCCCTCCTCGGGTAGGTCGTCCAGGCTGCGGCGGAAGTAGGCCGAGGATTGCTCATAGCCGAGGCCAAGGTAGAAGTCGTGGGCTTCAGCACGCCTGACGTTGCTCGTCACCTCTACGGCACTGCACCCTGCCTCCCGCAAAATCCGCTCGCCCTCCGCGACGAGCCTGCTGCCGACACCTCGCCCGCGCATCGCCTCATCCACCACGAGTGCCGTGATGCGGCCCAGTAGCTTGTCCCGATGCAGTAGCGGCGTCCAGTGCAGGCTCAACACGCCGAGCACGACGCCGTCAGACTCGGCGACGAGGACACGGTCGCGGCCTGTGCCCGAAAGGAGCGCCAACTGATGCCGCGTAGTTTCGGTGGAGATCGGGTGGCCGAGCTGCTCCAGGAGTTTAGCAACACTCTGTGCATCGGCGGGGTCAGCGTCGCGAAGAGTGACCGTCATTGGCTCTGCTCCCACTCGGACTTCGCCGCGTAGTCGTCAGGCGTCATCGCGAAGATCAGCGTGTCGCGCAGCTCCCCTGCCCCATCGCGGCAGTGGTTGCGGAGCGTGGCCTCCTGCATGAAGCCCAGCCGACGCGGGACGGCGATGCTCCGTCCATTCCGCCCGTCGCACCGTATCTCCACGCGGTTCGCCCCCAGCGTCTCGAAGGCGAAGCGGCAGAGGACGCGCACGGTCTCCGAAATATAACCCTGCCCCCACGCCGACGTGCGCAGCCAGTAGCCGATCTCGAAGGCGGGCACGCTCCAGTCGATGCGGTGCAGACCGCTGCCGCCCAGGTAGCGGCTTGTGGTTTTCTCCCAGACGGAGACCATCAGGTCCTCGCGCGTCTGCCACCGCGCCACGCCGCGTCGGGCCGCCGCCTCGCAGTCGTCCTCGCAGAGCGTTTTCCCCACCCAGGGCAGCCAAGGGACGAGCTGCTCCCGCGACTCCTCGACGGCCTCCCAAACGGTTGGGCCGTCGCCAGGGCATAGGGGGCGGATGAGAACGCGCGGGCCGACGAGTTCGTCGGGCAGGTCTAAGAGGATTGGCGGTAGCGATGCGTCCAAGACAGAATGATCCTTTCATTCTGGTCACTGTAATAATAGCCAGTTAGGACTTTCGCTTCACTCTAAGCTATTCTAGGGTTTTTGAACATTGTTGCCTGATATTAGCATCTATAAATAATCTGCAAGCAAGCGCAAGCGAAAGTCCTACCAGTATACCTCAGCCTCGGTCCGCTATCCAGGTGGCATCTTGACAGACCATGTCCTAAAAGGTATCACGTCTTTGCCGCAGGAGTGCTAACGCGACTGCCCTAACTCGCTTCGGCAAGGAAGACGCCCATGACGACTGCCGCCTATGACGCCATCGCTGCCTGGTACGACCACAGTATTCGCCAGGGATCGCTACTCCACGAAACCGCCGAGTTAAGCCTGTTCGGATTTGTTCCCGATGTCGGCGGCATGCTCCTGTGTGACCTCGCCTGCGGACAGGGCCATTTTGCACGCCAACTCACGCGGAGAGGCGCGCAGGTGGTCGGCTTAGACATCTCGGAGAGGCTGCTGGAGATCGCGCGGGAGCACGAGGGGGCCGAGCCGCTCGGCGTCGTCTACCATCAGGGGGATGCCCAAGTCCTTTCTTTCGATCACGAGATAGCGGTTATGGAAGCCACCTTCGAGGGGGTCGTCTGCAGCATGGCCCTGATGGACATCCCTGACCTGAAGGCTGCCCTTGGAGCAGCCCGCCGCCTGTTGCAGCCCCAGGGCTGGCTCTTCCTCGTCATCACCCATCCCTGTTTCCAGATACCACCGCACGAAGGATACTTTGTCGAGGGCTTCTGGCGCTCGGACAACCCTGATGGCGTTCGCGGACGGGTCGGGGCCCACCATCGGACACTTACCACCTACTTGAACGCAGTAGCGCAGGCAGGCTTCGTTTTGGAACAAACCGACGAGCCGAGGCTGCCTGGGCGGGAGGTGCCTGTTCTTCTGGCTCTACTCTGTCGTGCGCTGCCATGACCGCGCGCCAAGTGACTCCGTAGCCCCACCCAATGTGCAGGCCGAATCACACGAATGCCCGCTTTAGGCAGGTCGCCGTGTTCTCGAAGCTGAGGTTGAAGTAGAACTCCCGCGCCGTATCACCTCTGTGTCTCCACCTGCCAACGCCCCGCGCAATCACGGACCCGCTCCAGTGTCACCCCAAGCCCCGCCAGGACCCGAGCCGCCAAACCGTCGTCCTCACGAAGCAGCCCCAGCAGCAGATGTTCTGAGCCGATATATCTGTGGTTCAGCCGTACCGCCTCCTCCTGCGCATAGTCCACTACATTCCTGCTGCGCGGCGTCAATATCAGGTCCAGGGACTCGTCGCGCCCTGCCCCCCTCCTTACCTGCCGCTCGACTTCCGCCACGACCCGTTCCAAAGGCACGTTCAACTTCTCCACCAGAATTCGAGCGCCCGCACTGTCGGCCTCATTGACCAGCCCCAGCAGCAGGTGCTCAGTCGAGACGCAGTTCTCCCCCAGTCGGATCGCTTCTCTCTGAGCCTGGCAAACGATCTGCCGCGCTCGCTCCGTGAAGGGCTCCCAACTTCCTTTCTTCGGCTCCTCGGATGTACGGAGCGCGGCGGTGAAGGAGCGGAGGTCGTCTCTGCGGGCCAGGTGTGAAACACCTGCCGCGTAGCAGGCCGTGATGAGCAGCGCGTTCTCCTCCTGGGAATGCAGCAGGGTGATAGGGATGTTGGCCGTCTCTGCGTGCGCCCTACAGAACAGTACATACTCCAGCCCCGAGCGCCCGCCGACCGTCTCGTCCACCACGAGCGCTTCGTAGCCCCTAAGGGCATCGCGCAACGGGAGTTGGTCGGCGCGGAAGTCGGGCAGGTCGCTGGGCGCGAGCGGCTGGGGTGTGAAGCCAGCGCTGCGCAGGGCGTCTGAGACGGCCTGGAGAAGGTCGGGTGTCAGGTCAGTGTGTAGGATAGCGGCAGGACGCAGCAAGGGCGTCGGCGACGGAATAGATTGAATAGGTGGAGTAGTCGAGACTGCGTCCACAGAAGTTGTTTCTGTAGTAGTTGCTTTTGACATGAGGGCGTATCCTTTCATCTCAGCGGCAAGGTGCCGCCTTCCACGATGGAGCCATACCTTCGCCGTCCCCTCGCTCACCATTCCCAGTGCCGTCGCGACCTCACGCACGGACAGGCCATCCATGTAGAAGAGGCGGAGAGCCTGTGCCTGCTGGCCTGGCAGTCGCCGTAGCGCCTGACTTATGTCCAGCCGCAGCAGTAGCGCCTCCACTTCGTTTGGGCCGTGGCCTGCATCCTCCTCACGCAACGGGACGGTCTGCTGCTCACGCCGTAGCCTTCTGGCCTCGCGCAGTACAATGCTCTGCATCCAGAAGACGACGCGCTCGGGCTCGCGCAGCTCTCTAATGTGCAGGCACACCTGCAGAATTGCGGCGGCCACGGCGTCTTGAGCGTCGTCGTAGTTGCCAAGTTCGTGGTGGGCGACGGCGAATAGGCGCACACGGGTGCGCCCGATGAGCGCGGCCACGGCGTCGGGGTCGCCGCCGCGAGCCTTGAGCGCGAGCGAATAATCTTCGGCGGGTGGTTCCATCACAAAGGGAGAGGCTGTAGCGGGCACAATGGTTACACGAGGCCAAAGAATATATAATCTGGCTCTACTGTTGGTTTAGGCATGGCCCTGTCGTCTCTCCCAAACGTCTCTCCCAAAGTGCGATCTACATCAGCCCCTTCAGCCACCTCTCGGCCTTTCGCGGCGACTGGAAGCGCAGCACGCGCAGGTGCTGGTTCTCGGGCCGCGCCAGTTGCTCGGCATACTTTCGTCGGTTGGGTCCGTGCGTCTGTAGGCACCAGAGGAGGATCGAGTCCCGCGACAGTGCAAGGGCCAGCGACTCGCGGTTGCCGCCCCAGAGTGGTTCCTGCGAGGCGACGCGGCGTGCGGTGCGGCGCAGCAGGCGGCCAAAGGTGACTGGCAGCGGGTAGTCGAGCCAGACCACCGTGTCGGCGCGCTCCCAGACCAGCGGGCGCACGGCGGAATAGCCACCCTCGACCACCCAGCGCTCTTGGCGGACTGCCTCGACCACCGCCTCCCTGAACTGGTCCTATGGGAGCGATGTCCAGCCACCCTGCCGCCAGTGGATGGCGTCCAGCTCGACGCACGGCACAGACAGCGCTTTCGAGAGCCGACGTGCCAGGGTGCTCTTGCCTGACCCCGATGTGCCGATGACGGAGACGCGGTTCACCTAGTCTCCCTCCTGCAGAGCCATCAGCACCCGCGCCACCTGCGCGTCGCCCTTCAGGTCCGTCAGCGACACCCAAGCCACTCCTTGAAGCAGGCGCTGATCGGAGGCCAAGTGCGCCTCCTCGGGGTCGAGGCCCAGAGCCGCCGCCGCTGGTCCGTCTCCGTCCGCCTCCAGTTCAACCAGGTAGCAGTATTCGGGACTGGTCCTGCCGCCATGCCCGTAGTTGCCCTCCCACAGCAGG
>JAABUH010001315.1_pt1 | contig 28671 bp, 45 predicted proteins | sample 5559121 | NCBI WGS metagenome assembly JAABUH01 (sample SAMN10711871, study PRJNA513364) | rock metagenome | isolation source: Antarctica rocks | place: Antarctica: Victoria Land, Battleship Promontory nord | collected 2015-12-28
ATACGGGTGGACCGATACGGCGCATGTTAGAAAGGATGGTAACGAGGGAAGGGGTGGAGGCCTTGGGTTTCATGGATTGGGAGGAGGTGGAGGGCTTGATGGGGAGGGCTTTCGGAGGGGAAGGGGAGGCGAGGGCTTGGAGAGTGGTGTTGATTGTGGCGGAGTGGGTGGTGTTGGGAAAGAGGTTCGGGGTGAAGAAGGCGGGGGGGACCGAGGATGAAGGCAAACGGGGAGTCTAAGCTGAAGTAAAAGTCGGACGGGGCATCGTGATTTTCAAAGCTTCGATGTCGGCGGCGAAAGAAGTGGTGCACAGTTGAGTTAGGGTGCACAGTTGAGTGAGTCTGTCAGCAGCGCAATATGCAAATCCCGGGTTCATACTTGGCATTCATTTTGGCGATGAGCAGTAGTCTGACTTGAGCTAGATATTCAGTAGGCTCTCGACCGTCGATCGCACGGATGAGATACACCTCAGTCCGGCGAAATATTATCAGTGATGGAGCGTCAACTACGTACCGAGATCAGTCAACCTTCGCAGCTCTGCCTGAGTATGCTCATCTATGCATCAAAGATCATTATGATCTGTATGGGCCCACTCAAAGCCTCTCCATGACGGCCTTTGCGACCCCTTCGGTCCCCAACCCCCCTCCCAGATCCCTACTGGTCTCCCCTTCCTCGATCGCCTTCCTGAACGCCCTCTCCAGACGTTTCCCAGCATCCTTCTCGCCTATCCAATCGAGCATCATCGAGGCGGACCAGATCGTGCCGATCGGGTTGGCGAGACCTTTGCCCATGATGTCGAAGGCGGAGCCGTGGACGGGCTCGAAAAGGCTGGGGGTGGAGCGGTCGGGGGCGAGCTACAAGCGGGCGAGCGTCAGCGAGCTCGACAGGCGAGAGTTCCGGGGCGGGGGAAGGGAGGGAAAAGAGGCGGGAAGGATGCGGCGGGCCATGACGATAGGTGATTTCGAGCTGTCAACAACAGAGAGATGAGAAGGGGAAAGAGGGAGTGTTGGGCTTAGCACTGATTTCGGGGCAAATTTAGAAGGACGAGAGCAATGAGGGCAGGAAGGAAGGAGAAGGAGAGAAAAAATGTTCCTATGGGGAACAGCGGCGTGGTGATTCAGAGGGACTTACATTTGCCGAAGGCGCTATCCCGATCGACCCCGCCAACGCCGCCGCCAGATCCGACAAAATATCTCCGTGCTAGCCGCCCTCATCAGCTCAACACATCCCACCAACATCTGAATACAACCCACCAAGTTCGTACAAGCCACCACATCCAGACTCCCCGGGTTCCTCACCATCCTCACCGTCATCGCATCCACCAACATCTTATCCCACTTGACGTCCGGGAACTCCTCGGCGATCCGAAACGCACACTCGTCCCACAGGACCATACCGTTGCGCTGGGCGTTGGATTTGGTGACTAGGGTGAGGTGTTTTCGGGGGCGGGCGGAGGCGAGTTGGAAGGCCCAGCGGATGAGGCGGTCGCAGCCGACTGCGGCGGGTCAGCTCAGCTCTGTCTTAGGTCACTGGAAGGAAGGGAGACGATAGAGGAGGTGAGAGCACGCAGACCGGCATTTTCCACCCTGACAGGAAAGCGAACGAGACAGAGAAGGGGAGAGGAAAGCTAGGGCAAGAAGATGATCAGGAGCAGGGCCACTTACATCGCGTAAACATGCCAACCTCTGTAGCGGCCTCCCCCAACGTCCCCCGATGTGACCGTCCTCCCTGACCCGAATACTCGCCCTCGCTATTCTCGCGGACGATGATCCAATCGAGCGAGGAGCCTTTGGCGGTTTTGATGGGAGCTGAGACACCGGGGAGGAGGATGACGGGGCGGCAGTTGACTGCGGGCGAGAGTTAACAGGCGCCTTGAAAGAGAGGGGAGGAGGGGGATGTATATACCGTATTGCTGGAATATCTGGCGCATGGGAAGAAGGAGTTCCCACAGTGAAACATGATCTGGCACCTAAGCTCATCAAAATGTCGAGATATGAGCTTGATGCTGGGTGACACTCACGTCCGGATCCCCCACTGCGCCAAAGAGTATCGCGTCGAACCGTCTCAGCTCATCCGGGAAGCCTTGAGGCACGTATGAACCGGTAGACTTGTATCTCGCCGCTGAGCCCATCAAATCAGTTCGTCGCGTCTTCACGCTGGAAGTCGTGCTCACTGCCATAGTCAAAATGCGTGTAATCAAGCTTAAACCCCCCATCCAGCTCGACGAGCTTGTCGAGAACTTTTAGCGTAGCGCTGACTGTTTCGATACCGATTCCGTCTCCGGGTATGACAGCGATCTTGTGAGTGCGGACCATCTTGATTCAGCTGAGTGGATCCACCTGAGAACGGTGCGTTGACAAAACTTCGACTTTCCGTTGCTTCCTTGTCTCCCACTCCGCCAACTCCGATCTTTGTTCCGTGTGTGGCAGGAAGGCAGCTAGCGTCCCGCCCGGGCTGGGAGGCTGGGAGAGCCCTGCTGCTCAAATAGGCTATGACGAAAATCTACAATGGGTGGAGAAAACCCTTGCCGAAAAGAAACCGATCGGCAGGGCATTCGGCGAAGAAATCCGTGTAGAAGTTTAGCGCTGCGGCCATGGCGACATCATCAACTGGCACGTTGATGAACGGGCGTATGAGGTTGTTCCAGTTGACGGGATGGTAAGTCCCGAGTATGGGGTCGAGATAGCAAGCGGTGAGCACCGCTCTCGCAGTTTGATACCTTCTTGAACCCCGCCACCTGACTGCTTCCGCGACGAAGTCAGCTATAGAGGGAAAGCGAAAAATGGATCGAGTCCTATGGAGACCAACGCGTCTACCGGTGATTCCCCGTGGAAAAGCTATGCGCGAAGCGTGCAAGGATCGGCGTCGTGGAGGTGTTCGGCGACAAACGCTTTCTCGATCGATTCTGTCGCCAGAATGGCGATTCCCCGTCGAGCCAATGTGGTAAAGTCGATCGGCGGAAAGGTTATCGAGCTGATATTCGGGTCGATAATCGCTGGCATGGTGCGAGCTGGTAGATGGTGGGCGGGGCGAGCGATGATCGTGTTGGCGAGATGGGAGGTGGAAGAGCGTTGAGTGACGGCGAGGGGGTCCGCGCATGTTATGTATGCTTGCCTGCATGTCAACATGCCGCAAGATCCCCTCCCCTCAACGTTACACACTGTGGGTGTGTCAGGGGTGACGGGTGTGTGAGTGGTCCCGACGAAGCCACGAGGATTCCCCATCCTCACCATTAGTTATTACGCTCAGACGCAAACTAATGTCAGCGGATAGCGGGCGAGCTCCGTCGGATAGATGAACGGGCCGAAGATCCGGGCGCTATAGAACGGGTTCGAGCATCTTATTCTTATGCAATTCAGATTTACAATTCTTCCTTCGCTCCCTTGCCAGCTCCGGTATCCATCACCCCATCCACCCGATCCAGAACGTCCAGAACTCTCTCTTCCTCCATCGCCGCTTCCTCAATCAGCTCCGCCTTCACATTTTCCTCCTCCTTCATCGGCACCAAATCATCCTCGTACTTCACCTCGACCATCGCCACGCTTTCACCATCACAGTCCTCGCTCGTGAAGGTATAAATCACCTCCTTCCTTCCTTCCGCCTTGACGTTGCTGACTCTCGACGGGCAGATCCTGCGTTGACCGAGGAGGCAGACATCGCATCGTGGTCCGACGGGTAGACAGATTACCTGACCGAAGCCTACCATCATAGGATTGATCGGCTTGTGTAGATGAGGCGGAAGCCATGATTGCAGGTTGAGCCGAGTCTGCTCTGGAGTAGTCGTCGGGGGCTTGTGCCACTTGAGCCGGTTGGTGATTCGGTGGACGTGGACGTCGACGCCGATGCCTGCGTTTCTGGAGTGACACTTCAGCGAATGAAACTACTGTACCGGCGGAGAAAGAGAACGTACAAGTCCCAAGCACATTGTAATGCTAAAAAAGCCATCTTCGGCCCCACACCCTTCAGCTCACAAAGGCCCTCCAACGTATTTGGGACATCCCCCTTCTCATCCCCTTCCTGCTCCAACAGATGTCGTGCTGCTTCCTGGATATAGTCCGTCTTCCGGCGCCAGAACCCGACCTTGTTGATGCATTCGTGAATCATCTCGACGGATGCTACGGCGAGTGATTCGGCGGTGAGTCCGCCGGGGAGGGTGTGGTGGAGATTGGTGACTGCTTGTGAGGTTACGGGATCTTTTGTCTGGGAGGATAGCATGAGGGAGATGAGCATATGGAAGCGGAGTGTCTAGGGGGGTCATCAGCTGAGGCATGTCTCGGGGGAGCTAGGTGACCTTTGGATCAGTATCGGTCGTGATCCGAGGTCGTTCTCCGGGCCTAATGACAGAATCATCTTACGAGCGAGCGATATCAATGATGAAACCCCGAAAATGGGTCATCGAGCGCATCGGTCACTCACATATCATCCACAGGCGCGATGATCCCTTTCCTCATCCTCTCTATCAGCCGATACTGCTCTTTCCACTTCGCCGGGAAGGGATGCGGCTTCTCGAGTGTAAGAATCGGCATAGGCTTCTTGCTCGAGGATTTTGGTGTGGGTGGCCGTGCGGGTGAAGAGGTGGACACTGGGGTCGCGGGAGGTTCGAGTTTCGGTTTCTTCCTGGCTGAAGGGGAAATTGGGATTTGCACCGGCGCGGCAGGATCACTTGAAGCTGACTTGGGGGTGACAATAGAACGTGTCGAGCGGCGGAGCGATGTGTATGGGGTGGAAAGATTGGTAGAAGGGGATGATGGTTCCTCCTTGACAGGTGGAGTGGAGGTGATCAGGGTCACTCGGGAGTCTATAGCGGACCGAGTAGAACGGAGAGGTGTTGACGACATATTGACAAGATACAAGATACGACCGAGCCAGCCCTTTTCGACCACAGTACGCCACAAGATTGCAGAAACAAAGATGCGTGGGAGGAAGATGTATTTCCGATACATGGAGCCACATTGGATCTCGATCGCTCGTACCTGACCTCTGCTTTCCCACGGGTGAAAAGCAGAAGTTTAAGGTGATGAAATCTGATTCTGCAATCCTCTTCTTATTGAATAATTCGAATAAGAAACATTCTGTGACTGCTTCGATATAAGCAGTCCAGTATGGCCTCGACGTTCAGTATGCTCACTGTCGGCAGCGCTCGTTTCGACAGATTCAAGTACAAGCGCGATTTCGACCTCTTCTCTGGGGTAAGTCGGGGCTTGAAACTCAATCAGCTGGCACAGCTGGCAAGACATCTGGACCCTTGCTGAAGCTGTCATCTCAGACTTCTTTGAAGCATTCCAAAGGCAAAAGCAAAGAAGTCGCTCTGCCTGTCCCGACATCCGTACTGCCCAACTCGCTCGACATCCTTGGCACCCGTTCAGCCCATGGACATCAGCAGACAGCCAGCTCCAAGCGGAAACGAGCCGCCGAAGTCGAGGTTGAGTCCGAGTCCGACGCATCTTCGTCGTCATCGCCATCCCGCTCAGTCCCTCAGCAGCAAAAGATTACCCTGACCGGTCCTTCCCCTCTCCCAACATCCCTTCACTCGAACCTGCCTTCACTCCTCAACCACGAATTCGCCCCAACATCCTCTCGGAGCGGTGCTCCTCTTCTTTCCGCAATCCAAGCCTCCGGTATTCACTCGCTTTGGGGCGTCCAATGCTCCGTTGGCGGATGCCTCCTTGACGGAAGGGATACAATGTGCGTCGCACCTACTGGCTCCGGCAAGACTCTGGCGTATGCTTTACCGATCATTGTCAAGCTCGCCGACCCTGCTCGGAGTCTCAGAGGGAAGATCGAGGGGAAAGGCGTGAGAGCGGTCGTTTTGGTGCCTACGCAAGATCTGGCAGTGCAGATCCATTCGGTCCTCCGGGCGGTCACAAGGGGGCGGGCTTGGAGGTGTTTGGTATTGACAAAAGCCACGGAGAGGGCGGTGTGCGAGAGCTCACCTGGACTGAATGCCTCGACACACGCTGCCGACAATGAGGACAACGAGTCAGGAGGAGACGACGAGGATGGCGCTTTCGACGAGGATGGGGACGAAATCGAAGATGAGAACGAAGGATCTGTCGACCAGAACTCCTCGATGGAACGTGGACTATCCGGGGACAGGAGACCACCGCTCGGCATCGATGTCCTTATCGCCACCCCCGAAAGAATGCATCACCTCATCGAAGGCCAGCGACTTTCCCTTGCTTCGTCCGTCTGTCCCTCTCGCTTCGTCTGGCACTGTTGACGAAAATATCAGGACTCGATACCTTGTTTCAGATGAATCAGATCGCCTTCTCTCCGCCGACTTCCTCCCGCAAGTCGAGCCAATCATCGCGGCTTGTTCCCTTCCCCAAATCCAAAAATGCTTCTTGTCGGCTACGATGCCAGCTGGTGCAGAGGAGATCGCGAGGAGGTGGCTGCGGGATGATGCTGTGCGAGTGGTGGTAGGAGTCAAGTCAGTCCGGCATTGTCATGATGTCAGCTGTGACTTGTCCCGCTTCTCACAGAGCGGTCGACGAAGAAAGCGAGACTGCGCAGCTTAAGAATCGCGATAGATCCGGACTGACCGCGTATTTGCAGGGATTCTGCTGTTACAACCGTCTCCCAATCCCTCCTCTACACGGGCTCCGAATCCGGTAAAATCCTCGCTCTCCGCGATCTCGTCACATCCGGCAACCTCCCTTACCCGTCACTCATCTTCGTCCAGTCGGTTGCCCGAGCCGACGAGCTGTACAAAACCCTCGTCATGGATGGGATGCGGGTGGATGTGGTGCATGGAAACAAGAGCAAAGGGAAGCGTGATGAGGCTGTCAAGGCATTTAGAGAGGGCACGGTGTGGATGCTCGTCGTCACCGAGGTTTTGGCGAGAGGAATGGACTTCAGAGGAGTCAAGGTCGTGATAAATTATGGTGAGCGGTCTCTCGTCAAGCTGCTGACATATAGGTCCAGCCGTCTGCCCGTCAGCTGGGCAGCCAGGCTGAGACTTCGAAGTTGACATGCTATCTAGACTTCCCACAGACGGTTCAAAGCTACATCCACCGAATCGGCCGAACAGGTCGTGCCGGCCGACCCGGTCGCGCCATAACCTTCTTCAGCAACGAAGACGGCCCCTACCTCCGTACCATCGCCAATGTCCTCCGCGCATCGGGATGTCCTGTCCCGCAGTACACGCTGGATCTCCCGAAGCCAAGCAAGACGATGAAGAGGAGGGTCGCGAGGGTTCCGGTTGAGAGGAAGGAGGTGAGTGGGGGAGGGAGAGATGTGGGAAGGGAGATGGGGAGAAGGAGGAGGGAGATGGTGGAGGGGAGTAAGCGGAGGAAGGGGGCGGGACGGGTGAACGGTCATGCTATGCGGGATGGGATCTTACCTTTGGAGGGCGGGGGAGTCGATATGGATGAGTAGGGGTGCAGCCCTTCGTTACACGCAACAGCCAGCCGCACTTTGGCATGGCTCATCGTTGGATGCTTTCTGTCGTCGGGCGCTGGTGTAGGCGGGAGATGAGTGATCTCGTGGCCTCTTGCTTCTGCGAAGATGTGTAATCATTTTTCCTTGCCCTTCCGTATGCATTATGGGATATTCATCGTATCATCTTGCTAGATATCTCGCTCATGATGCTACACATCTCAATCATGCCGCAATTGTGTCTAGCCGCTAGGGGTCATATTATACTTCTTCACGTTTACCCATCTCTTCTTCCAATGGCTCGGACCCCGCCTAGTGGTACCCCTTCCAGCTCAGCTTCCTGCCGAGGACGAACCACGGGTGAATGAAATTGAAGGTAGCCACCGCGATGAACATGGGTAACCCGTCGAGAGTCGATTGGTATATCTGATGAGTGATGAGGAAGCCGCTCCATCCCTGTCGAAGCTCGATGGACCGGTAGACACCCCGGATGAGGATCATGATGCTCGAGATCATCGCGCCTGACAACATGGTCCACCATCGAGTGAGATTCTGCCGTCCTTCCACATCTTCCCCGACCGTCTGTGTCTCGGGTCGGATCTCGTCGGAGGATGTCTCGTCGGAGGGTGTCTGAGAGAGGTCGCCACTTTTCTCGCTGGCTTTAGATTTGGACTTAAGGGTAGCCGCGGCAATCTGGCGTTGGCGGAAGACATAGGATCGTCGAGTAGATGCACGGAGCACGAAATCGAATCCGAGAGCGACAAAGACGACCATGGAGATGAGCTGGAAGATGATACCGGCGACCATGATGTTGGTGGCGGTCACCGTGGGTGCACCGGTGGCTGCTGAGCTCGCAGCTTGACCTCCCCCGACCGCTTGGAGGATGAGGGAGATGACATCGGCGATGAGGAAGCAGGTAAAATACCATCCTGGTCGCAAGACCGAGTATTGCGCGCCGATGTGACGGATGGCTCCGCCGAGGAGAACGTAGTCGTATGCAGAGAAGAAGACGGGGGGCCAAGGTCAAGCTGGGTGATCGTCAGCGGTGGCAAGGCGAAGGGAGGGTCGGGCACTCACGTGCAGATCTGCATGAGGAACGGGTCGAGGAGGGTGACATTCTGACTTGACCAGTAACGTCCGGACCAACCGAGGACCTCGATGAGCGCGCCGAGGACGAGAGTGGGGAAGAAGACCCAGTATTTTGATCGGTAGGCTTGAGCGGAATGGACGAGCGCGGTCAAGGAGAAGAGGACGACGTAGATTATGCACCAGGCTGAGGAAGGGGTGTAGCCGTAATTGGAAACGTCGGAGTGATTGTCGTTGGACATGATGATGATCGAGTGTACGATGAAGCTCGTTGATGTAGAGTGTTTTTGTATTTTAATTGGATCGCCGCGGATGGCTGCCGATGATGTTGAAGCGAGGTGAGGTAAGTATTTATGCAATGATCGAGTGCGTTGATAGCTCGAGCTGGGAGGTCTCCTCGTCGTCGGTGGGAATGAGACCAGCTCAAGAGCCCTATGTATACCTCTCAGTCAGTGATTTGGATCAACCGCCAGACGGGGATCTAAAGATCTTCAACGTGCCTCCACCCCGCCGCAGCCGGCATCGCCAACCCGTTGAAATTGGCAGTCATTTCAGGAACCGAGATTTGCATGAATGCGGGCAAGAGGAAGACGAGAGGGCGGGTAGCGGGGATGAGAAGGCCGCACCTCCGCAGACACCTATCGGTATATCAAAGTAAAGAAGGTGATACATATCAGGAACAGGGACCTGAGCGGATGACGCGTGGCACGCTGAAATATCATTCGGGTGTTCTTAGCGGTGCGCCGAGGGGAATATACGAGTGGCCAGATGACACGCATTCATCAGGTAAATACATGCGCCAGGTCTCGGGACCGCCGTTTCTGCCATGACAGCTCTCCGATTCGCAACGAGTCATCAGATGCTCCAGTCATCGGGGAAGAGAGTAGAATCGGACGCCGAATCGCTAGCCTGTGACTTTGCATCCTCGTCTTGATCCAAGGTCGCGTTTGGCTTGATCTTCAGTACCATCCTCCCTGTACTCACCCGTCTCCATCTGTGTACAGTCTTGGTCGAGGATTTCCTCGTAGATGATCCTCGCGTTCTGCCCGTGAGTGACGATGTCCACACCTAGTGACCGGTAATCAGCTCACCGCCTTGAAGAAGATAAAGGCCTCTATTTAGGAGCTCCACAGACTCACGCCGATCTTTTCGGGTGTAGAAATGTGTCTGGGCCCAATCCCTGACCCGCTCTGCCAGCCCTTCCTCAGTTTCGCACACCGACAAACCTGCAGCTTCCGCATCATCCATCAGCTTCCAGATCGCCTTTGCCTGCTCCTCGTTCGTCATATTAGTTATTTCCCACTGTTTTGGTAAAGTCGGTGAAATCAACGCCGGTAGTGGCTTTGTAGATCTAGTCTTCTGCTGTCTCTCCGCCTTGGCGTCGTGCTGTTATCCCTTTGTCGCGACGCCACTTCTCCCCCTCTGATATTGTCAATCACTTGCGACACCAAGCCGTCATTCTTTCGCGTATACCATACTCGATTAGGTATTTGCCACACCAAGCGCGATCGACTCACCTCGTACAGGTCAATGTTTACACCGGTCGCAGGTAAGCTTGCTCCCGCTCATAGATGTGGTTTTGCTCAAAAGCGCACACAGCGAAGACGACATGTAACCATGGATGATCAGCAAAAGAATGGCATTAGCCAGATTCGCTGGTCGGAGTCGGAATTGTGAGTAGGAGAAAGGATGACTCGTCAAGCGTGTCATCACGATGATGATTATGAATGGCGGATAGAAGCCCTTCTCGAGCTCCTCGGTATCCTTCGATACAGGCGATCCCGTAAGCACGTAGCGCCACACTTTCTTTATGGAGCGCGAGAGCGAGTCTCTCGATAGGAAAATGATAAACGTAGAATCGCCAAAAGTCGTCTCTCCATCACCTTTCAGGCACGAGGACGTCTTTCAGGCACGAGGACGTCGTTTTGAATCGAAGTGGATTTCTGGTCCTAAATCGGGTTGCAGTGTGGACTAATTTCCAGCCACCGCTTTTCGTCGACCATGGCCGCGAGCTCATGTAAGTGGCACCCTGTAGAATCTCAACGTGGACTGCTGACCGCCCAACCAAACTACCGTGGATCGACGTCCTCGCTCCCTTCTCCCCACCCCGCTCACCCTCGGGAGCTCAAGCGGCTTACGAAGCCTATCACGCTGCCCGCTTCCTCGTCTCCTCATCTCCACGATGGTACGCCGAGGAGACGATCCGATACATGGACGAAGCGGATGTAGGGATGCAGATGCTCTCCAACATCCCAAACCCTATCTGCCCTGCAAGCATCAAACGATTTCGGCGCCGAGATGGTCAAGAAATACCCCTCGAGGTTTGGATTACTCGCTGCTATGCCGACAGATCACGGAGACGCCGCGCTGGTAGAGGTAAAGCGAGATCTTGATAGCTTCGAGCGTATGGATTGGCGGTGAAGGCGTGTTATGAGGGACACTGGCTTTCTGATCCGGAGCTCGTGCCACTCTGGGAGGAGATGGATCGGAGAGGAGAGACGGTTGATATCCACCCGAACGCTTATGCCGATGCGCATCTGGGGAGACCGGCGCCGTTGATCGAGGTGGCATCTGAGAGCGCGAGAGGGGTGGTGGAGATGCTTTATAGCGGGATGTTGGAGAGATATCCGAGAATAAGATTCATCATGTGAGGAATGCAACACCATCTCCAATGGCTCCATCTAGTGCGGGAGGGATCAATAATGTTGACAGTACCCGCGCAGCGGACACCGCGGTGGCGCCTTCCCAGCGCTCAGCGGCCGACTGATCCTCCTCGGCTCGGAACCCTGGATACCTCACCCCTCCAATATCACCTCAAGTACCATCCCTCAACTTCTATCAACGCTATACGAAGACACCGCAGCTACGGCTACACCCCACGCCCTCGCTCCGGCGGTGTCTACCGTTGAACCGGAACTTATCGCTCACGGGAGTGATTCCGGTGTGCAGTGCTTGACTGCGGAGACGATGAGGAGGAACCGGATGGAACTGATGGCTTTTTAGGGGATGACAATGGAGGAGCGGGAGGCGGTAGGCACGAGGGATTGGGAGTTGTTTCCGCGGGATAGCGCGAGGTGGGAGACGGAGCAGAATAGAGCGATACGAAGCAGGCTTGATCTGTACGAATCATCATGGACCCTCATCTTGCCGCTTTCCGCGACTCTCTTGTATCTATAAAATGTGCCACAGCTCATCGCGGAATCTGCCACATTTGTGTCAATCTGTTCTGAATCGGGGTTTCATTCCCGTGATCCGGACAGCCTCATGCGTCACCGATTACCTATTCTCGACCTATTCTTCTCGCATTGCATTGCTTCTTTGCGTCTCCCCAGTATCTTCCGTCAAAATGCAGCCGAATCAGTGGCAGCAGCAATACCCTTACAATGGTGGCTTTCAACCCCGACAAACAGGCTTTCAACCTGGCGGTCCTGGAGGGTCCTTGATGTCATCCCAACCCACCGGCTTCCAACAACCCATGCAAACCGGCTTCAATCAACAACGACCCCCTTTGAACCTCTCTTCAGCACCGACAGGCATGGGCGGTAACATGAGCTTCCTCAATCAGCCACCTCAGCAGTCGAATTTCCGTCCGTCCGGGATGACCTCCCAGATGACCGGTTACCCGGGAGGGGGAGCGAGCGGTCTCATGTCCCAGCAGACTGGATTTCAGGGGGCTATGATGTCCCAGCCGACGGGTATGGGTATGGCGATGGGTGGTGGGGGACTCATGTCGCAGCCTACGGGGATGGGCGGATTACGACCACGACCGACGGGGATCCATGATCCGAGGCTGCAATCGATGATGCAGAGTTTCATGCCTTCCAACCTTTCTCAGGTATGCTCATCCTCTCACGTCGCAAAACATAGCTGATGAAGTTAATAGCCCTTCGCTGCGTCTGGTGCAGCCCAGTTCAACCCCACTCCTCAGCAACAACCCCTCACCCAAACCTTCCAGAGCCTCCTCCAAAACCCATCTGTCAAAACGCCCAAAGTCCCCTGGACCCTCTCGCGTCAGGAGAAGAAGGACTACGACCAGATCTTCCGCGCTTGGGACACCGATGGAGATGGCTTCATCACGGGTGAGACAGCTAGGGAGGTGTTCGGGCAGGCCGGTCTGGGTCAAGAGGGTCTGATGAAGATCTGGTCAGTGATATGCAGGAGATACCGGGGAATGATCTGATATCGACTCAGGAACCTGTCTGATGTCGACAACCGAGGGAAGCTCAACCTACCAGAATTTCATGTGGCAATGGGGTTGATCTACCGAGGTACGCAGAGCCCATAGCGAGACAGTGTCAAGCTGACAGAACCAGCGCTCAACGGAAATGAGATCCCCGACAAGCTGCCAGAAGAGCTCGTTCCCGCTTCGATGCGCGATATCGATATCACCGTCAACTTTATGCGCGATCTCCTCAAGCATGATGCGTCCACCCGCTCCAACACCTCTTCGCCTGGCCATGGAACACCGATCCCCGCCGCAGAGTCGAAAGACGCCACAATGTACAAGCACGATGATACTCGATCTTCGGGCGCCTACAAGCCCTCTGGGCGGCACCTCGATCGCAAGTCCGTTCGCTATGCCGGCGAGGACTCGTCCGCCGATATCGGCGACATCCGACGTCAGTTACAAAACACGTCTGCCTTATTCGACCGAACCAATGAGGAAAGTATGCGCAAGTCTGCCGAGGACGAGGAGCTCGAGCAAGAGGTGGATGACCTGAAGTACAAGGTCAAGCGGATTCAGGAGGACATGGAGTATGTCTCGAAAGGCCGCAGGTCGGGGGAAAAAGACGAGGAGAGACGCAAACTCGAGCGAGAAATGCTGTATCTCATGCACGAGAAGCTGCCCGAGCTCGAGAGGAGGCAGCAGCAGCGGGAGGACGGGAGACGGATGGAGGAGAGGGCTGGGGTGAGGGCGAGAGATAAGCGCAACGACACCCATGGGAGATATGGGCGCGACGATAGGGACGACGATCCCGACTGGCTGCGCGGGACCTACGACCGCGATCGCGACCGAAACAGGGATCGGGACCACGATCGACGGGGCAGTCGTGATCGGAGTCATGATCGAGACTACGATAGCTACCGCGATCGTTCCCGCGAGAGAGACAGAGACCGGGACCACCGCCCGCGCAGCCCGCCTCAGGTCCGCTCACCACCTCCAGCTCCCCCACCTGCTTCCACCTCGAGCGTATCCGCACCTCCACCTGCGCCACCTGCACCTACATCGCAAGCTGCTGCTGCACCCTCTACGAAGAACATGACTGCCGAGGAGCGTACAGCTTTCATTCGAGAGCAAGCTCAACGACGGATCCAGGACCGCTTGAAAGCGCTAGGCGTTCAATCCTCTTCAGCGGAGCAGCCTGCTGTGGACAAGTCCGTCGAAGAGCGGCTCGAGCGAGAGAAGCAGGAGGCGGAAGAGAAGGCCAAAACGGCTGAAAGAGAGCAGGAAGCGAGAGAGCAGGCTCGTCAAGCACGCCTCGCAGGTACCGGCAGTGTAAAGGAGGAGGAGAAGCCCAAGTCGCCTACGCCAAAGAACGGCGGTCTCAAATCGGCATTGAAAAAACCGGGACCGGCACCGGCTCCTCCATCTTCTCGCTTGAAACAGCCTCCTGCTCCACCCACCCCTCGCGGTGCTGCTGTTCCTCCCATACCTCGTGCTCCACCCGCCTCGACAACTCCGGCTGAGGACCGTGAAGAGACGGAGATCCGACGCAAAGAGAAGGGAATGCAGAAGGCCAAGGAGGAGAGGAAGAAGCGCCTTCAAGAGCTCGAGCAGCAGGAAGAGGAGGAGCGGAAGCGAGAGGAAGAAATGCTCGCCGCTCGCAAATCCCGCGGCACCGCTTCCGAGCAAATAACATCACCTGCGGCCCCGTCACCTTCTGTCGCACCACCGGCACCTTCCGACAAGGGATACAACCCCTTCCGAAAGCCCAACGCTGGCGGCGCTACTCCCTCTCCTGCGCAAGCAGCGTCAGGCTCCAACCCTTTCTTCAAGCCTCCAGCTGCGGCTCAAACTCCTCCATCTCCCGCTGCTGAGACGCCACCACCTCCCCCTCGCCCTCCACCGCCAGCTCAGGTTCCGGCTCCACCTCCTTCTGCTTCTCAAGCCCGGGCGGCCTTCTCGCCTCCACCACAAGATGACTGGGAAGAGATCCAGGACATCGAAGCAAACGAATCTGACTCGAGTGACGACGAGTACGCCAACTCGCGTGCTTCTCGTGGAGCTCTCGCGAGTGCGCTTTTCGGCAATGTCACCTCCCCTCCAGGCTCTCGTCCTGGCTCCGCAGCCCCGACCGCACCCTCTGCACCCAAAGCTCCGCCTGCAGCGCTCCAAAACCTCGGTGGTGGTGAACCAACTGCTGGACGTGGTGCTCTCCTCTCCGCCATTCAGGGCGGAGCACGTCTGAAGAAGGCTGCAACCGTTGACAAGAGTTGTCCACCCGTCAGCGGGAAGGTCATCGGAGACACTGCCCCTCCCGCACACATCAACACCGCCGCCCCACCCTCGCCACCTACGCCCGCTGCCGATGACTCTTTCGCCCCGTCCAACTCGAATCGCCAATCCGTCGACTGGTACGCCGGCTTGGCAGCAGATCAGGCACACCCCGCGGCGAGCCACGAGGCCGTCCTCGAGAGTACGCGGGAGGAGCAGGAGCCCAAGTTGAATGGCTTCGCGCCGGCGATTAACGTTTCGAACGAGAACGGGGAGGATCTATCCGAATTTGACTTTTCCAAATGTAAGCTTTCCCTTCCTATACGGACTTCGTCTTCCTGACCGAACTTAGCCCTGCGTGTAAGAACGCTGTATGCATACGATGGACAACGGGAAGTCGACCTTCCGTTCAAGGAGAACGTCGTGATTGTCGCTCATCCCGCGAAAGATGCGTCAAGTCCCTGGTGGTATGGGATGTCCGTAGAGGAGGGAAGAAAAGGATGGTTCCCCCATTCTTATGTTGAGGAGATGACGGGTGAGTAAAAACATCACGCTGTGAGAACCAGTGCTGACGGCAGGGTCTTCCCCTCGCGCCGCACCTTCACCGTCTGTCATGCTGATGCTCCCTCGCCAAACCCTTCTCTACCCCTATCCTTCCTCCCTCAGTAACCCGCGCCAAGGCAAGCTACGCTTACGATGGCGGATCCGAGGAGGAGCTCCCCTTCACCGAGGGAGATGTTCTCGATATTGTCGACACATCCGACGGCCATTGGTGGAAGACGGAGAAGGCTGGCGTCATCTTCATTGTCCCGGCATCGTACCTAGAGATCATAGGTTAGTCTACCCGTTCGATCGGCACTACCGCTTGTTTACATTGGCTTGGCACAGGCTGAAGCTTGTTTTTCTTTTGCTGTCCCACCATTGTTCGATCATGCCGAATGCAAACCGTTTGAAATCGCAGGTTCGAATCCAAGGTCCGACTCTATCATCCCACCACCCCCTCCCCTCCCTCCAAAACAACAACCTTCACCCCAACCTCAACGTCAGATTCCGGTAATTTCGACCCGGTCTCCTCAACCTCGACCAAAATCCCTTCTCTCTCCCAGCACCGCTACTGACACTCGTTCCCGCTCACCATCTATCAAAAGCGCGGATGAGGGAGATGAATCGTCCGACGATGACAGTGTGCTCTCCTGGTGGTCTTCGGATGAGTCGAACGAGGAGGTAGACGAAGAAAAGGAAGCAGAACGAAAGCATCGCGAGGTGGAGCGAAAGAGGATGCTGTCCTCAGCGGGTCTACAACTCCGGCGTGAACCGCCCGGTGTACCCAGTCGAACTGCAGACCGGAAGGTGTCCAGAAGGCGACCAGCGCCCGCAGCGCCGAAGAAGCGCAGACAGGCGCCAGCCGTCCCTTCTTCGAGCGAGACTGATCTCCACATCGTCACCCCTTCTCCTGAGCCTGAGGAGCAGGAGCAGGATCCCCGAATGGAGACACAAGACGCTTATGCGCGATATGAATCTTTCCTCGCGCAGTCCAACGCGCGTCCCACCCCTCTCCAGATCCCGTCAGATCGCACCTCGCCCGCGGCGTCACCGGCCCCTACCCGTGCGGCCATGTCGCCTGCCGCGTCTGTCAAGTCTCTCGGAAAGGAGAGGGAGAAGGATCCTGGGTCCCGCTTGTCGGGTTTCTTCTCTCGCATGATGGCGCCAGCGGTCTCACAGGAAAAGGAGATGAGCTCGCCCACGACCAGGATCAGCGGACCGATCACAAGAGTGGATACATCTGTCAGTCAGGAGGAGTCTGTTGCCCAGGAGTTTGGCAAGACGTGGAGTAGTCTGGTGGATCCGGGCGTGTTGGAGAGTATGAGCGGACGGGAGAGGAAGCGACAGGAGGTGCGTCGAATCTCGTCATCGCTAGCGTTACCTGGTATTGATTGTGTGACAGGCGATCTTCGAGTTCATCGCTACGGAAAGTACTTACAACCGCGATCTACAGCTTATCGTCGAGGTCCGTCAACATCGTCCTTCACATGCCTTCGCTGACTCTTGGTAATGCAGGTATTTTACGCCTCCCTCCTCAACCTTCTCGACGAGAAAGCCCAGACTGTCATCTTTGCCAACGTCGAGGACATTCTCCTCGCCAATACCTCGTTCCTTTCCTCCCTTGAGCAGAGACAGAAGGCCTGTCGGCTGTACGTGGATACAGTTGGGGATCTGCTGGAGGATCATATGCGCGAGATGGGTGTATACACGGTACGTCCCGCGACAATATGCTGACAAAGCTGAGGGAGTGGCAGACGTACTGCGTGAATCAGCAGCAAGCGAGTCGGTTGTTACAGTCCCTCCGACAGGTCACTCCCGAGTTGGCGGCCCATCTCCAGAGCATACGCGAGTCAAACTCATTTGTTCGAGGGCTGGACCTCTCGAGCTTCCTCCTCATCCCAATGCAACGCATCACCCGGTACCCGTTACTCGTCAAACAGATCATCCACTACACCGAAGCCGACCAAGACCTCCACGCCCTCCACAACGCGCTCAATACCGTCGAATCCATAGTCGGGACGATCAACGAGTCTGTACGAGAAGCAGAAGGGAACGATCGACTCCGAGTGCTCAGCGAGGATCTCTGGATCGGAGGCGAAGGGTGAGTCGAGATGAGTTCCCACATTTGCTGTTTGAGCTGATGGTGATTGTCAAGACGACTGGATCTGACTGCGCCCACCCAGTACCAGGGACCGAGGAGGTTGTTGAAGGAGGACCAGGTGATGAAGGCGAAGTCCGGGAGGAAGTTAATACTGGTGCTGTGTAACGACGTATTGGTCTTGATCGAGAGTCGGAACCTGTATCGTATGGTGAGTGGCTTTTCTGGGACCCTGTGCTGAACACTGCCTTTGCAGCCTATTCCGCTCTTTGACCTCTCTGTCCGAGCCGGGCGTGACGACTCGAGCTTCGTGCTCAAGGTCGACTATCATCGTGGAGGTGATACAGTAGGACTGAAGTGAGCGAGCCTCTAGCGATTTAGTCAATCAGTTGTGCTGACTGCGTGTAGGGCTACTAGTGCGAGAGAGGCGAAGGAGTGGATTGCGAGGATTGATCGAGCCAGGATAGAGAGTATCGACGCGAGGAAGGGGACATTTGCATGAAATATATACAAGAGACATCATATGAGCGATCCCTATTTTGCTTCACCCCTCATGGTTACACATAAACGCCCGTCACGGCGGAATGCCGTGTTGTGTACCGGATGCGACTCAAAGTGGATCATGATGGATGAAACAGACAGGATCGCAACATCAATAAGAGGTTTCATCGGGAGGTACACAAGACAAGACGTGAACGGTCCCAATCTCCACATCGTGCTCACCATCCCCGTCACAAGCCACATGTATCTCTGTTCTCGATATCCTGCCAGATTCGGTCTGTCAGATGAACGTCATTCGAAAGGAGCAGACGTACCTCGGCTGATCGGCGCGAACGCTTTCTTTTCGGCAACCACACCACCTTCCTTTGCATCTCGCCTGCGCCTGCTCAACCACCATGTTCGCCTCCTCGGTGAATGGCGAATTGGATGATGATGCGTCGGATTTGCAAGCCGCGAAGGGGAAGTCGGTCGACCGGTCGATCTTGTTGTATCGCTTGGAAGAGGGCCGCCTGTGCATCCGCTTCGTGCAATAAGTCGTCAAATTCCGCCCAAAACATGGTCTCCCACCCCGGCTGAGGTGGTCTTATCGTTTGCAGGTGGGACTGGCGGGTGCACGAAGATGAAGCGCTCATTTGTCCTGCGTATAGGTGGTCCTTGATGCAGCGCTTTCTTCACCATGCGGCCGCCTCGTCGCCAGTAGACGTACGTCTCGAAATTTGCGGCGAGAATAGGAAGGATCGCGGAGACGTCTCACCCAGACCTCATTCATCGGCACATACAGTGCATCCAATTCCTCCTTGCGACGCATGAATAGGATGATGTATTCCTTCAGCGAGTCCAGGGAGCAGGTTTCGGTGATACTGAGATCCGGCATGCTCGGTATCTGATATCGTGTTGTGATAGATAAGAGGGGATGGAATGACAGTTTCAGGTGGCGACGAAATGGTAATAACGCGTCGGTGCAAGGTAAGAGAACCAGGTTCAGATTGTACAGCAACTAAGACGGATGACTCTTGTCCAGCCAAATATTCAATGAGAAGTGAAAGACCAAGTCTCTCGGCCCCTTGATACCTCGTGTACCACTTGTAGGCAGCTTGCTCGTGAGTTGACATCGGAGCCGAGTGCCTGGGGAACATCTAGAAGCATGACGATCGCTTCTTGAGGACGGTCAAACAAGATCAGAACACTGTCCGATGTGCCGGGAGCGCTGAGGTCTGCTCGTACTGCTCGTGATCACGTTACCATAGATCACGGCGGAGCTCAGTCACTTCTCCACATCCCAGTCGCTGACGCACGGGGTGGACAGATGCCGATGATCCGTCCCCACACGGAACGGAGCATTCCGTCGGTGGGAATATTCACTCAATGGACTTCCATTTATAGTAGCAGATCCCTGACCAGTGATTCTGTTCATTGGGGGAGACGGTTTTCTGTGTAGATTCGCTCACGGCATACACTACCAGCTTTGCGCACAATTTAAGGTAATCTTTCCCCTTTGTCCGTGCAACAGTTTCGCCACCGTAAAAGACCTGAAACCGAAATTTGCTCCGCTACGAGAATAGCCGGTGGAGTTTCATTTGAGAAGTCGCAACTGATTACAACCCCGACCGTGGTGTGATCGAAATTCACGACCAACCCAGCCTGCCCTGACGGAACCCTTCTCACTCGATTGCGTTTCCCATGAGGTCCAAGCCTAGGTTTCACAGCCCACTCGTCACGGGACTGACTGAATAGAGCTTCTCGATTGGCGATACGGCCGGTGGCTCGACGTGTCCCAGTTTACGTAGTCTCGGCATTGTCGATTGAATCAAGAGAATGGTGAAGATGACTAGAGGAAACTATCTAAGCGCACAGGGAGACTCACCGCCGTGTTCACCTCATTCAGCACCATATATCATCTCGTGACTACCCACGCACACATCCACCTCTAACCCTATCTACAACGAGGTCCATCGATATGTCCACCACTAATATCACCGAGACCACCAAATCCTTCATCTTCGACAACGAGACCTTACAAAAGCTCGGGGCGATAGACAACACCCTCTCGCCTTCATGTCCGCGAGGGACAGGGTCGACAGAGAGCTTATAGAGGCCATGAAGCGCCTCTTCACTGTACGTCTCGTTCTATCCTCCCCGCCATTATCCTTATACCCCTTTCCACCTCCATCCCAGGCATCACTGTCCTCCCCCATGGCAAACACCACGTTCTCTTCCCCATTCTGACCTCTTGTGCCCATTCACGGCACCACGATCCTTGTCCCCGTCCTCCTCATCGTCCGTGGCGACTATTTGCTGACTACATGGCTCAGATTCGCGGTCTGGACGTCTCCGCCAAGAACAGTCCGAGGCGCGTCGATATTCAAGAGTCGTTCTAGAGCGGTTCATAGTCGTCTACGCCGACGGAACCTCCGTCAGAGAGGACAAGCGGATCCGCGGATGGGACTATGTCAATCGACTCGAGGCCATCGCCTTCGTCAATCTCGCTTTCTTTCGGAAGACCATCGTGGATGCATGCAAATTCCCGCCACTAACTTCCGGTTTCCCGGCTCCCTCTCGCTATCTCGACGATCTCGTGCTCGCCACAACTTATCATTCTTGAATTTACCGAGACCTTTACAAACAAAAATCGCATCGGAGAACGGTTCTCCTCGTACTCGGTATCGATGGCGGTCTAGGCATGAAGGCTTCTGCGCTGGTTTTAGGATTCAAGAGGATGGCGCAAGTACTTGATGCAAGCGAGGTCAGTACCGGTAGGACGTGAGAACGGCAAAAGACGGCGAGTCCTCGTATTTCCGCCTCACCGAGCAACTCCTTCCCCCAACTCCCTAATGTCGGTCGACCCCAAGACCCCATCTCCCCCTTCCCCAGCATCGTCTGATTACATGTCGGTGGACGGAGCGACTCCCAGCCGTCGCCTCACTCGTTCAATGGCGAAGCTCATGGCTCAGTCCGATTGGTAAGTCTTCATCCGCGAACGAAACACCCTGAGCTGTTCCCTTGGCGACGTAGATTGCTATCATTGCGCTTGCCTTACTTTTCCGTTTCTTGTTTTCAGTTCTGTCCTTTGTAGCCTGAATGAAGTTTCGTGCGGTGCCACACTCAGGTCGATTCACTTCCTTTTCAAGACTCACTTCATCTTGGAGACGCGTCTTTCCTCATTCATCAGCGCCATTGAAGTTATCTCTTGACCTGCAAGGCTCTTATCCGACTGATAACGAGGTCGCACCGACCTTCGTGCCGCGGTGACGGGCGCCGTGATGCGGTTTCATCACCATCCTCTCCTCTTCATCCTCTCTTGGCTCGCTGTAGTCTCCCATGTCCTGGCTTTCCGAGGTGAGTCCTTCCACCAGTCTGCCCGGTTAGCCCTTTCGGCCTATCCTCTTCAGACCACCCAGGACTCGTGCTTATGCTCCGATCTACTCCAGTTCCTATCCGGGATACGGATGAGCTCAGGGAGGTATGCTCGGGGATGTGGGGTGGGAAGGAGGCCTTCATCGAGGGTTAGTTTGTTCTTCAAATCCTCCTACCATTCCAATCTTGGACTGTTCTTACCACCGTGTAGTCACCTTCGACCCCACATCCAACGGCCAGGTCGCCCTTGTGATCTACGAATGGAATGACGTTCCCTGTCTCGGCGTGACCACGCCAGATAACTCGGTGGGTGGCGTGTATCGGCCTGTGCGTCTATGAGATGAAGTTTGGGCGCACTGACGAGTACTGGCCGCTGAAGAAGACATACATCTGCACGACCTCCGCCGGTGAGCTGGAAACCTCCCGCTTGCGCCTCGGTCGGTGATTCGTGATATCAACTGACATTCTGTCAGTCCGCTCCGGTCTCTGCACCGCCAATGACCTCGGTTCCTTTATCACCTCCCTCCCCTCCGGGACCTCACTCAATTCCACATCCATATTCACGTCCGCCCTCAAATTCTCCGCCTCATCCTTTCCTTCCACCCCTTCCGACGAGCCCAGCGACATGGAGCCTACCACCACCACCTCAGCCGACACCGTCACCGAGACAGGTGACCTCGAGACCGGAGAAGATGACGATATCTTTGGGGGATTCGATGGGAATGATGATGGGGTTGAAGGCCAAGACGATGATATGGACTGGGCGGAAGAGGAAGGGATCATGAGGAAGAAGCAGATGGTCGATGTCATTGCGTTGGACGATATGATTGGAGGCGTAGGAAACGGGGTTGGGGATGATAATGAACTGGATGATGGCACCGTCTCTGTGAATGAAGAACCGGACAATGGTGAGGATACGGGACGGGGATATGATGGGGATGTCGGCGGCGGTTACGGCGAAGATACCGGAGAGGGGTATGATGAGGCTGTCGATGAGGGGTATGACGATGATACAGGAGGAGGATATAGCGGAGGTCTTGGCGGCCAGTTGGAAGACGCTACCTTGGAGGGCTCCACATCGACCGTCCCCATCTACTCAGCACCCATCACATATGCGGTCCGCAAGACTGGGTACTACTGTATTGGTGAGTCCCTCTATTCCGCTACCAGCAATGCCTGCTGATTCAATGAACAGGCATTGTCCCTGTAACATTGGTCAACTCGCGAGACAACATCCCCACCCCTCGCCAAGCGACCCATGCCGAATATTCTGGCTTGGTGCTCTTCCGAAATACCTTTGATGGCGAGTTGCCGGCTGTAGAGTACCCGAAGATCAACGTGAGCTCGCCATACCATGCATGGCTGGGTCAGACTGAAGATCTTCGTAGTTTTATCTCATACTGAGCGTACTCTACTTCGCGCTGGGGTGCGGGTGGGCGTTCCTGTGCGTCAAGCACCGAGACGAGCTTCTGTATGTCCCATCTACCCATGTTATGCGTGTGTGATGCCTGATTGTCGTAATCCCAGGCCAATGCAATACTACATCTCCGGCACCATCGTCTTCCTCGTCATCGAGATGCTCGCACAATTCGCCTACTACCGGTACATCAACAAGAACGGCGGTGGCGCCGCCTCAATCGCATTCCTCTTCGTCATTGCCATCCTCAATGCGGCACGGAACTCCTTGTCATTCTTCCTTTTGCTGATCGTCAGTATGGGATTGAGCGTGGTCTCGCAGAGTTTGGGAGGGATCATGGGCAAGATCAGGGTCTTGACCGCTTTTCACTTCATCTTCGGAGGTAGGACCCTTGCTTATATCTTGATCCATATGCTAACTCAAGGGCAGTGCTGTACTCGGTCGGAACCGTCGAGGTCGAGCTGGACGTAAGCCTCTTTGACCATCCGCTGAGGTCTAGCTGATGAGATTCCGCTACAGAGCGCTTCGCTAGTGATTGTCCTCGTTCTCATATTCCCGCTCGCCCTCACTCTCACCGCCTTCCTCATGTGGATTATCGTCAGTTTGAATGGTCAGCTCCCCTCTTTCCTCAGTTTGTGCCTTGCTGATCCTCGTGATAGGAACCATCATCCACCTACGAGCCCGCAAACAGCGCTCCAAGCTACAAATGTTCCAGCGCCTCTGGCGGATCCTCATCCTGGCCGTGATCGCTGTCGCCGCTTTCTTCGTCGTATCGTCGCTCAGCTTATCAAATCGACTAGATGAGGGTAGGTCTATCCTCTTCCACCGAAGTGTCGCGCTTATATGTCCAGATTACGCGCCGAGGAATTGGCGGTATCGATGGATCCTACTCGACGGGTCATTGGCGACGATTTATCTCTGCGTCTTTGCGGCGATCTCTTGGATCTGGAGACCGGTTTGTCGTTCCGGATTGTGTTCTGCAGAGGAATACTTGGCTGATGGTGATTTTAGAGCCGCGACAATGTCCGCTTCGCGATGTCCCAGGAGCTCGCGCAGGACGAAGCGGAGGCCGACGCTGAGGACTACGAAATCGGTGCGCTAGAACGTGGTCATCGTCGTCTCGCCACGCACGACGATGAGGATGGAGACGGGGACGAGGATCATCTGGTGAACGGGCATGGGACGAAAGGTCAAAACGGGGAAGAGAATGTGGTTTTTGCGATGGGGGAGGATAGCGATGACGAGGATGGAGGTGGGAAGGGGTATAAGGATGATGATGGGGATGCAGGGGAGGCTAGGAAGGACAAGGGTGATTAGACTGTTGATACGATCTCATGCATTACGTAGAATCCGGTAAGTGGGCGCAATCGGAAAGGAAGAAAGCTGAGTGACGTAAGATATCGTTCCTGGGCGGCGCTGATCAGCTGTTCCGATCAACACATTTGCAATCTTCCGACCTGCCTTATTCGGACGAAATCCCCGAAAGTTTGCCCCACCCGTACCACAGAAACGGGGGTGAGTGCCCAATTCTCAGATGGCGTTTATCTGATGAGCTTAGGGTTGGGAAGCAGACGCCAGAGACGATGGCTTGGTTTGAGATTCAGCTCGGGAGCCGGTCCAGGCTACACATCGAGTTTGGATTCTGGTTGAATAGTTGCCTGTTCCCCACGTCGGAAGCAGAGCTTCACTTCCATTACCACCACCACCACCATTGCTATCACCATCGGCCGCCCTCGTCATGCTAAAAATCACGTCCGCGCAACTCGAAGCTATGGGTCAAGAACTTCTGTCGAAAAATGTCGGGCTCAATTTAGGGCCAACCATGCTGGGGTGCGTCTCCCTTCTTCCACACTGTCAGTGACTTCTGCTGATGATGACGATGGGTCGTGCTTCATGCAGTATGCTGGCCGATGTCACCATGTTTGGCGTTGTATTCCAGATGTTCCTCCATTTCCAATGCGCCATTGCCGGCAAGGAGAAACTCGGGATCCGGATACTCGTCGTATGTCCCGTTACTCCCCAATGCAAGCGAGCAGAGCTGACGGTATCGATGTCAGTGGTACTTGATGATCTGGTCAACAGTCGTCACAATGTTGTTCGTATTCGTATTTCCCTTTCTCCCTGGTTCATTCCTGATTGATTGTCGGATACAGTCTCATCACCTGGATGATGCACCTCTTCGTCTACCATTTCGGCTCCTTCGGTCCATTCCTCGATGAAGCCTGCACGTTACGCTCTCCTCCTCTCTTAAAACCCGACTGATGGTTGGAACGTAGGGAGTTCTTGGCCATACATACTCGAATTACCCGTCCGGATCCCCATCACCGTGAGTCACCACTCTCATCTCGCTCTTCCCCTTGCTAATGATGGATGGATACTAGGCCTTCTTCGGGCTGAGAGCTTGGCGGATGTGGAATCAACAATGGGGATTCGCCATGGTCCTCTGCTTCCTCCTGTAAGCTCTCCTTGTCAAGCAACGAGTCGGCGATGACTAATGATGCCCCAGGTCCATATCTATCGCAGCTCCCATCGCGGCGAAAATCGTAGTCCGGGATTGGTCGAAGCTTCAGGTACGTCACCACTTCTCCTTCAAGCTGGATCGGACTACGTTCTGATTGATCGATACAGATCGGAAGAGATCTCATCTATCTCAAGGTACCTGATCGCTACCTTCGACGTACCCGCCATACTGATGACGATTTCCTCAGACTTCCAGCGATCTCGCTGTTGACTTCATAATCACCACTTCCATCGCAGCATGGCTGGTGAAATCCCGAACCGGCTGGAGCGCGACAGACAGGATTATAAAGAGACTGCTCTTGTACGTCAATCATCTCTCTCTCTGTCTCTAGTTGGCTGCCTGACTGATTTGCACCAGCATGGTGGCCGAGACTCAGCTTCCGCCAACCATTCTGTATGTATCCTCTCATCCTTGCCACTTTGGAGAAGCTGATGGCGAAACAGCACCATGGCGTTCCTCGTGGCGTTTGTCATACAGAACCCAGGGACCGTCACGGCCTTCTTCGCGTACATCCCCTCTCTCCTCGCCGCCTGTTCCAACACTGATCGGTCTTGCACAGTTGTACCAACAAGGTCTACGTGATCTGCCTCTTGGTGGTACTCAATACCCAGCATACAATTCGGGGGGATGTTGCAAATTGTCGAGCCGAGACCACTTTCCACACCACCCATGGAGGTACCAAGGTAAGTTTCCGTCTCTCCCTCTCTCTTTCGTCTCCGTGACAAGGCTGATGAGGTGTGCACTGTTCAGTTGAAGGTCATGGGGCCAGTGGGGTTCGCGGATCATGGCGCGATTGAGCTGGGCGAGGAAGAGCTGACCGTCGAGCTGGATCGTACCGGTCATTTCTCATCTTGATTTTCCGGGCCACTTCTACCATGTATTTTGGGATGGCTGATTCTGTCCACTTGCCTGGAACCGTTCCTGTGGGAGATCTGCTTCCGAGCGGTGACGCACCGGCCACATTTCGCTTCCGAGCATGATCATCCTGTGGTCGGGACCAAACCGACGAGCTTGTCTTGCATCCGAGAAGGCTGGGAGAACCTAATGTCTGCCACGATATCTCATCGGGATGTCTGTTAATGGGTATGAACCATCTACCTTTCAGACATTGATTAATCCAAGGCGGTCCGTAGATCTCACGTCGATCACGGAGTTATGGCCTTGAACGAGGCGCAATGACCGGAACACAGCTGGCCGAATACTGATCTCGTCACTGACCATTGATCAACCGCTTCTGGCTGTCCACAGGAGGATGAAAATGTGAAGGTGGACGACCATGGCCGACTTGTTCCTGTCGAGTGAAGCTGATATGTGCTGGATGACAAGTGCAACGGGTAATCCTACGAGGTCTCTGATGGTCGTGCTCAGCACTCAATACAGTTTTGGACGAGAAGTCTAGGATGATGGTGGTATGAAGATCTCGGAGAGTATTCGGATGTGTCTTCTATCTGGTGTGCTCGGCAGCGGATCCGATTGTTGAAGAGAAATGTCTTGAGGGCGACAAGCGCGAAGGATATGGGGACTATCGAGCCGGAGGAGCGGCCCGAAAGATCAGATGGGGAGCATGATCTTGGTGCAGATGAAGCGAGCGCGACACCGTTTGATAGCAGACTGATGGAAGGCGGGAGGGTTTGAAGCGAGTTGAGCGAGTTCAGCATTCCAGAACAGTGTTCGACGCCTTCCGGGAATGCCTCTTGTCTAATCGTAGGCCTATGGACAGCCTTACATGGGTATAAGAGATTGAAAAGACATGCCTAAATCATACAGTTTCTGATGTCCCCAGTATACGATTCCCTCGGATCATCGCCTCGCTACGGATTACTCGGTACTCCTCGTTTCGCTGAATCAATTCGCGAAGCAATGGATGGCGAATCGTCTCCCCTGTTCAGCACCCTCATCCCCCCGTTTTCACTCTGCTTGCTCTTCGTCCACAGCTAGGAATGGCTCGATGTGCTTGATCAAATGCTCCATTCCGGCTCTCCGGAGCCTGTCCGCAACGTGCCACATCACTTCCCGATTGTAGCGATCGGCCCTTGAGAGCTCGCACTCCCGCTCACTCATTGCTTTGCCTATCCTTGCAATCGCCAGGATCGTCCTGTCATAGATTCTCTGACAGGTTCTCCCATTTCGGCATTCGGCAAACGAGACGAGTGGAAGGCCACGAGAAGGCGCGAGATTTGGGGAAGAAAAAAGACGCTCCCGGCCCGGTCGCGCTGCAGATCTTCCTGACGGCCGAAAGCATGTCATCCTCAGTCTCTGATATGTACGCTGACGTCTGAGCGGCGAGGTGACCGAAGTTGCCCGTCCGACACGGTCGATGACAGGATGGGTGATGTCGAACCAGCTCTCTCGCGTCTTGTTCTTGTCCATCTCCTTCTACTTGGCTTCCAAACGTTTCATCCTCATTCGTTGCGCCTCCTCCTTCAACTTCACTGGTCTCTCCCGTAACTCCCGTATATCTCTCTGTCATGATGACCGGCATTCAGGCCTCGAGATCCTTCGTGGCCTCAGGAACTTTTTCCCACCTATCAAGGGTGAACTGCTGTAGCTTCTGTGGGGTGAGCTGGTGAAGCATGTCTTTGCAGGCCTTGCGGGCGGCTTTCCGCGCGTCGCCATGTTCCGGGGCGGCATGACCGTCTTCGAGGCGCGGGCGTTTAAGTTGATCGGTAACAGAGCATGGCGTGAGGGGACTGGCTGGGCGCTTCGACATATTGGACGGAGCTGCTGAAGAGGACACTGATGTTGGGTTTATCGTGAATGCCATAGACTGGTAAGTTGGGGGCGATTCGGAAGAGGTGAAGGAAATGAGGCATGTCGTATTGGGTCGAGAATGTGGCCGTGTGAGAGGGATGAAAGAAGATCGAAGCTGTTCCTAGGGGTCTGTGAGTCTGTCTAGGCCCGTAATGATTGTCACTGACGGTGAAAGCAGGAAAGTATTTGATAGGATCCGTCGAATGCACCGAAGATTGAATGAGCTTGGAGGATCCTGAGGAAGTGATCTCAGTGGGCCGAGGAAGAAATGTCCACGAAGAGGTAGAGGGAAGCTTACAGCCGGTGTGGTGAAGGAGGGATTCGCGCTTTGGACCTCCGGGGGTCAAGATTCAAGTGAATGCTCGTTGGAAACGGGAGAAGGCGGTGAGTGTGGAGGAAAGATGCGAGGTACATAGACTGAGGGCTACTGGCTGGACTGCAGTGGCAAGAGGGGGCATCTTGTGTATTGCGGAAAATCATTGATCAGTCCTTTTCCCTGTATCCATCATGATGGGCCTGATCCGAGGTGGCGCCGAAAGGATTACGTCATCCTGAGCTCTCGATTGACACAGGTCATCCCATCAATA
>JAABUH010001316.1_pt1 | contig 28654 bp, 35 predicted proteins | sample 5559121 | NCBI WGS metagenome assembly JAABUH01 (sample SAMN10711871, study PRJNA513364) | rock metagenome | isolation source: Antarctica rocks | place: Antarctica: Victoria Land, Battleship Promontory nord | collected 2015-12-28
CAATGTGGCTTCAGACCAAGCAGGAGCACTGTTGACGCCCTGTTCAGCTTGCGCCTTCTGTGCAATGGGGCTTGGGACAAAGACCAGACTCTGCACATTTGTATGCTGGACCTGACCAAAGCCTTTGCCTCAGTGGACAGGGAGATGGCTTGGCAGATCTTGCTCAGCAGGGGTGCACCCCCAAAGCTTGTTGCTCTCATCAGGGACCTCCACACGCATCACTCAGCAGTCATTTGCAGCGAGGTTGACTGTGCCCCAGTTGGCACAAGTGTTGGATTCAAGCAAGGATGTGTGCTTGCTCCACCCTTGTTCAATGTCTGTCTTGACTCAGCCATTCACCAGCTACTACCACAGCTGCAGCGGCTTGGCGTCACCATCTGCTACAAGATAGACGGCCAACTCATGCACTGCAAGCATCCCACAGAGGAGGTGCTGATGTGGAGTCTGCTGTATGCTGATGACATCTCCTTGGCATGTGACACCGCTGAGAAGCTCAGGGAAGCTGTCAATACCATGAATGCCATATTTCTGCGTTGGGGACTTACAATCAGTACAAAGAAGACCAAAGTGCTGGTTGTCGGCAGAAATGCTGCAGCTCAAGCTGCAGATTCAGTCATCATGCTGCGTGGAAATCAACTAGAAGTCGTCCCACTTTAAGTACTTGGGCAGTGTTTCACCTCCAACTGCACCTGAAACACTGAGATTACACACCGGGTAGCTGCTGCAAATAGTGCCTTCCAGCAACTCAGACAGGCCAACATCTGGTCCTCTAGGGCTTTGACCCTGTCTGTTAAAATGCAATTCTTTCAGTGCATCGTCATGTCAGTTCTGCTGTACTCTGGAGAAACATGGCCTGTTGTGAAACAACACATTAGCCCTTTGGCTGTTTTTCAGATGAACTGCTTGCGACGCATCTGTGGCATATCCTTGCGTGATCATGTGCCAAATGTGGTCATACTGAATAGGTGCAACACCCTATCTGTGGAGTCTCAGCTGCAAGGCAAAAGACTCAGGTGGCTAGGTCATGTTTTCCGGATGCCTAACGATAGATTGCCTAAGAAGCTTTTGTTTGGTGAAGTCAAGGGGCTTTGCCCACCTGGCCGCCCTAGGTCTAGTTTCAATGATGTTGCATTACATGATTGTCAAAACTGTCGAATTAGTAGGCCTTACAGGGATGCACAAGACAGGCTGCTCTGGAGAGACAAGACTTGTCCTGCACGTATATAGCTCATCATGAGCTGGAAAGCGTTTTAATTGTTATTAGTATTATTATAATAATTATTACAGCAGTGGTAGTGTGGTGTGCTGTTGTCACAAGCAACCCGAATAGAGACAAGAGGTGTGTTGCTTGCACAACCAAGGGACAGAAAAATTGCTCAACTTGCAAAGTGTCTGCCTGTCTAGAAGGTGTTACCGCTTGAGACAGCTCAAAAATGCTGAGTCTTTGAGGCTGGCAGAATTTCTGAACTGTCAATACAGCGGTGATAATTAGGATTTCTGCAAACGCGGATCAGGCAAAAGATGCACAACCACTGCTCGTGTTGACACCACTTTCACCATAGTTGAGATGCGCAATTGTCTACGAACGTCCTATCAATCTGAAGGATCCAGTAAAGGTCTAAAGACGGTCCTCTGTGTCACCAATACAAGGTCTCACGGCGATACCGCCTTGGGGTGGCTTCTGTCGAAGATGCAACATGCTGCTTGTCCTGTGCTGCAGACAGTGTATATGTGCTTTGAGCGGCCACATTGAGTGTCAGCTATCGAGAGCGAGGGTGCAGGTGCAGGTACAGTTTGAGTCATAAATTAGGGTCTGGACTGTTGCATGGCTGGAGATTGCAATGTACATTGTAACTGTGACAGCTGCAACTGTGACAGCATCCTGACTCAGCGTGCTCTACGAGATTACACAGTCAAATTGAGATTGCACAGTCAAATTGAAAGCGACAGCTTCAGAATTCTGCTGTCAGCAAGACACAGCAGCTTTGAACCTTTTGACGCAGTCAAAGACGCAGTCAGCAGTCAGCAGTCTGCAGTCATGACTGATCAGCAGTCTGCCGTCTAAGTCAAAAGTCAGAAGGCACCAAATTCTGGCAAGGTTTTGTGAGCTGGCAAGTCCTCTGCACTACTGTGCATATGCATCAGGTTGCACAGAAAACAGAGGTTTGCTGACTGAACAGGCTCTCCCTCTGTCAGAGGAAAGCTCTTGCTGCTTTGCTGTTGCTTTGCTGAAGGAAGTGGCTACGACAGGTGCCAGCTGTCCTGTTTTGCCACGAACGATGACCAAGAAAAAGCACTCTTTCCTATGCCTTTCGCGTGCCGCACAGCTGCCAAGTTAAGGCTGTGTCTCCAGCCCTGTTTTGCTGGTACAGTGCTGTTGTCTTGACCGATCAGTCACGAGCGCTACAGCCGTTTTCCGCGGCGGTGAGCCCGCACACAGGAAGGTGGGCTTTTCTTGCTGCGCCTTGTCGCACTGGGGCGTCGCATCGGCGGTCCGCTCACAGTACTGTCGCAAACCTGGATACCTCAAGCCTCAGACCTAAACTTTTGACACAAGCTGTACTACTATCAGTCACGTCCACCCACACACCCATCCCCACCCTTCGAAAGCTCTGGTTCCATCCTTTGACCGGGAAAGTGCACCACACAATGAAACTCCTCAGTGTTGCACGAAGACGGCTGTGCTACACAAGTTGTGACTGTCTGGCAACCATGTCCGGCGTCAGCATGTCCGCTGTTCTTCGAAGTCGACTGGCTACAACGCCATGATCAGGACAAGTAACGTTGAAGCAGCTGCAGTGGGACCATTGTGCTTGTTGGCGCTGACTCCACAACAGACGTACTCCCTCAAGCGTTGAAAGCCAATGAAAGCGATCACGGCATCAGGCCAAACAGCATGGATCTGCGCTATAGTATTTGGTTTGGCAGCTTTTACTTTGGCAGTCCGGTATCACAGATTATCATCAGCTCAAGTGATCGAGCAAAGCTATGCTGCCTTTTCTGAAGATGCAAGCGCAGACCGTGTCGCGATTGGAGTGCAAGGATCTTGCCAAGATCTAATCCTGTGGTCCGATGTTCTCGCAAACCAGCATTACTATCATCAAACTCATTTTTTCTTTTTGATGTTCGATGAGGAACCGGAGGTGTGTTTACTCCGCAGCGGAGGCGCTGATACGTTCATACATCATACATTTCATGAGCCAAACACGACATGGACAACCGGCCGAAACTCGCTCGCTCGTTCGATTTATGCTTCTGAGGAAACATCCAATCGTCTTTACAAGTACTGGTTATTTTCTGATGCTGATGTTGCGTCTGATTTGAGATGTGGGTACTGCAAGCACCTGTCTGGAATCAGAGCAGTGGCGTGCTGCATGGATCAGTTTATTCATTTTCTGACAGGACCTCAGCAGTTTGCGAACGTGGCTCTGTATTTGTTTGGTCAAGTAGAGAGTGAAGGAGATAAGCATTCTGAGTTTCGTCGGCATGACTGCGCAGACGCAATGTTCAACGCTATTCATAGAGAGGCTGTGCCTGTCATCCTGCCGTACATACACGACTTGGATGAAATTTCATGGTGGTATCCGCAAGCAGTTGTATTTCACCTTTCGATGGGATGCCTTAAGGGAGGCACCGTCACTTTGAGAGGTTTTTATGAAGAAACGACTGGATCTCATGCATCTTATCCTCGTGGCTATGAGCAGGAGGTGGCGTCGAACCTGGTGAAGCAACATTTTCATCAGCTGATTCCGTGGCCCATTTACACATCCGATATGTTCCTAATCGAGCCAGCGTGTCTTGAGAACGAGATCGGACTTTCACAGGGCAGGTTCACCAATGCCTCTTCATATGAATGGCATTCAACACTGGAGTTTCGTGCATGTTCCGCAGCTTTGCAGAGTCGATTTGCTGAGTTCACATCATCTTGATTCGTGATTGATGAAATGTGTCTGCGTGTGCCGTGCGCGACAGTTTGTCAAGACTGGCAGACTGCTTCGATGAGTTGTAATATTCTACGGACGAACGGGATAACTGGCAATGATTGTGTCATTATCTTGATCTCTCGCTGCAGCATTGGCTATGCTCTATTTGACGGGAAGCATATGGAAGATGATCACCGCATGTGATTTTTTTTGGGGCACTATAGCATACCTCATTCAAAACCCATGCTGCTATCCTCCGATATCTACCCGGAGTTGTTGAAAAGCTCGCCAACACGGCAATTGTTGACAATACATACAATAGCGGAAAAGAAAAGTTGACCTACCTCAAGCACCTTCACATAGGTATCTAGCCTCGTAAGACGGCAGGCCGGAGGTAGCACATGCACCTAAACAAATGTCTAGCAAAGAACGTCTAACAAGCATGATAAAATGAGCATTTAGCTATATAGAGTGATATCAAGAGTCCTGATATGTGATCGCACGGCTATATAGAGTGACAGTTCTTTGGTGTCCGCTAGTCTCAAAGAGTAACCTCCCTTGATCATGTCACAGACTGATAAGAAAGGCAAGGGATCTAGAGCTTCGAACCTCTGTTGACAAGCACACTTGTTATGTGCATGATGGATGGGCACACTTGGCAGGTCATTCCATAGTCTGACATGTCTACGTTATGTTTAGGACACAACTTGTATCATACCATACATATGATATGTATGGTATGGCACTTATTCATGCTTCAGCTGCATCTAATGATGCATGTATGTAATCAAACACAGCGTACATCATCTTGTTGCATGTGTTCACTATTGTTGCAGCCTAGTTATGCAGTCCAACAAGTGCATGTCAGACATTATTCTGCACCTTTCAAACAGCAGCGTGGCCAACAATCTGATGTGCAGATTAGGCAGACCACGGCTACAAACTATACGTTACTGGTTTGCCTCACTCGTTTGCCTGGCAGGGAACAAACACACCCTCAGTGCTGTCAGTACAAGCAACATGAGAAGCAAATGAGTAACATGAGAAGCAAACGAGTAACATGTCAGAAATATCACACATGTGGCAAAATCATGCTTCTGTTAGGCACATGCTTTGTGAAGAACAATGTTACTGCAGTCAAACATATACATTCACACTTTGACAGGATGCTCATAAGGGAAATCGAAAAGATGAAACTCATCACGTGCCAAAAAAATCTGCCAAACAAGAGACTGAACTTGCTGTTCATTCCAGCGGTGCCTAAAGTGACCTCCTGTGCTGAGTACAAGTTTGACCAACCTCTGCACTTCCTCTTGAAACCAAAAATCTAAGGAAATGATCACAAAATTTCCATAAATATATTTGGTACTGTAGCCCCCATCCTGAGTACCACCGACACCACTGGTATAAAGTCCAGATATGTTTGCTGGTCTGCACTCTATGAAGAGACTTTTGGGTTGCAAACCCTCACTCACCAAGAAGAATTTTGCAAGCTCTGCCAGACCTTGTGTGACATCCGGCTCATCATGAGCTATAATGTTACGTGCTGCCATTTTCAGGTCATGGCTGGCCATGTATTGTATCAAATTATACTCAATTGGCTGCAGAAAAGCCGAGTCGTCGTCTATCTGCAGCACAAACTTATAACCAAGCTCCAAGGCAAATTCCATCTGAAAAGCCAATCTCCAATGACCCATGCGCCTGTAATCTTCTCCAAAACGGGATGCCGTCCAAAGATCCCGGCTCCCAGCCTGATCTGGGGTTTCCCAATGCTCATACAGGCTCATGAAAATGACATTGAGCTGCGGCATTTCCCAAGCATTTCGAGTGTACAAGCTGTTGTTCAATGAAAACACAAAGATGTCCAAAGGATTCCAAGTTAGCAGTTGGCCAATTAAATTTTGTAGGGCGTGGCAGGTTTGATTGGCGTTGTTTGACAGCAGCATTACAGCCAGCGTATCCTGAGTCAAATTGTCTGTCGTTGATTTTCCTGACGACAACTGGCTCCTGGCAATCTCGATTGAAGCTTTCATAGTCTTGTGTGCTGACGGGTCGGACCGGCACGAGTTCTCTTGCTTGTTAAGCATGCCTGCAACAATGATCACTCCGGTGAGCCAGTGCACCGCCGATCTTCCCTGCGAAATTTCATGGTGTACCTGCATGCCGGAAGACTTCTGCCCCACAGTAGAATGCCACAAACACGCAAACCAGGGTGTGCCGCCAATGAGGCATGCTACCCTTGTTGACCCCAGCGGTCTTATGTCTGTACGCATTGACGTGTACGAGCTCCCTCGAGCCTACATGTACATTGTACAAGCTGTGGGCCTCCTCAGCGTGTGCTATTCGGGTCCAAAGAATTCAAAAGATTTCAACACAAACTGGTCCTTGTGTTTGGTAACACGAGCAGAGCAAGCAAGTATAGCCCGTTGATATGCTCGCTCCACGAATTATTCGCTCAAAACGACAATGTATGCTGCACATTGGGTACATACCTGTGAGATCCTGTGTGCACAAGTCAATCCGACGTGGGGATGGTCGTGGGGATCTAGAAATCGAGACTCAAAATCAAATGCCGGCGCTAGCAATTAACATAGCATGCGCAGGGGTTTGAATACTGAGAAGCAAGAGCTTGGGTCACTGCTATAAGCTACCGGTTGACGAATGGATGCGCAACATACCCATACATAGTCAGCTGATTCAACCTATGATGGAAATGTGAGTAGTGAACAGGCTAGAATGAATGTCAGGCACGCAGCTTAGCCTATTGATGCTTGCTGCGCAATGTGGGCCCGACGCACCTTTTCAAAGTTGGGCTGCATTAGCACCCATGCGGAACACCTGTGCTGTCACGTAAAAGCAATTGATTTGATTGTTTGTGTAGGCTCAGCAAGCTACAATATTGTGCTTAGCTTGAACAACAGCTTGACTTGCTCATGTTGACTGCCAAAAGACTGAACCAACAAAGCTTGTAGAAGCCAGGTGCATGCCAGAGCTCTTCTGCAACTTCCTCCCCTGAGGTGGATTTTTGTATCAACACCCGATGGTAGCTACAGAAGATACTGCTGCTAGAAAGGCAACATCCACAACACGACGCATACAACCTGACAATGCACAAGCATCTCAGCATAAATTGATACCCTGAACAGGAAAGTGCACCTGACTCCAGATTTGAGACCATTACTAGCAAGATGCTTGGAGCGCAGCCTGACACAAAATAGTGGTTCTGCCGTCAGTTCCTGCCTCTTTCCTGTACATCCCTGCAAGTTGATGCTTAGTTATACAAATTCTCAAAGCGCTTTAAGCCCTTATATGTTGAAATGTCGAAGATGATTTGAGCGTATTCTTTCTTGCCGTCAATGTCCATCAAGGCAGCCATATATGCTAGCCCTTAACACACGCACATGTAGATTGTATGCCTCAGCAACTTTTAGTGTCCAAATCATTGAAACTGGCTGATGATGCAATCATAAACCTCGTGCTCTAGTCGAAATATATAGGCATACACAGCTAGGGATATTTAAGCATCTCATGAGAGTTTCGAAACTCGATACAGGTTGTTTAGACATCTCTTTAGCTCAGGCCTGCACCTGCGTTTCTTGTACATGCTGTTCTGGATGCTGCTGCTTGTGCTTGGTCCCTATGCGCAACCTGAAGCCTTTGAGCTCATTGCAGTCTTCCCATCTTCCAGCAAGCCTCAGGCTAGGCTAGCACCAGTGGCTCAGTATGTGGACACCCAATACGGTCACCCTTGTCCTAGTGCCATGAAAATTCTGCGCTATTCTGGGACTATCTATTGCAGGTCCAAACAAGACACGCTTGGCATTCTGAAGCCTTGTGTTTGGCTGTAGCATTATGAAAGGTTACACCTTCTGATCAGACATCATGGCTGCACATCTTACAACAAAGCACATTTGGCAGCCATAACAGGTAGCCGATAAACACATAAAGCATTTGCAAAGCTGATGGCACGTTGCCAAAAGCTACAAGAATCACAAAAAATGCCTTGTCCTTGCTGACGGCATCACACTGCTCAAATCAGCTGTTGTTGTTACTTCTTGGGCCTGAGCCTGTCTGACTCTTCTGCTGCTGCTGCAGACAAGGTGCTTGCTGATGAATCTCTGATGCAGGATACAGCTGCTGCTCCATGTTGCTGTATTGAGTGTAAGCTGCAGCAGTAGCCAATCAAAGATAGCAGGGCTCCTGTCATATCTTCTACTTGTAAAGACCACCTGTTGCGGTCCTCAGCTGTCCTGCCCAAAAACAATCCAGCTGTTGCGTATCAGTATGTTGCTGTTGCATACTGGTACCATTGGTGCCCTTTGTCCAAAGCAGCATCTGGACATCTCGACAATGTAGCATCACAATTGCAATCCTGCATACTCTGGTCATGCTTTGCCTGCTCTGCCAGCTGCCTGCAGGTCTGCAAAAGAGCCCTGACAAGCAGCATGCACTGTGAGATGCTCTATCTCGCACCCACCGTCGCACTGAAGGTCCCACCAGAATAATTTGTTGACCAGCAGTTGACCATCTCTAGTCTGGCTGGTTGCATGATACTTGCTTGGAATAATATGCATAAGCATATATTGGCTACATGGTTTGGTTTTAGCTAAGCACCAGCATAGCAGCCCTTACAGCAGTTGTGCCATGCATACTGCCCACCTGCAGACAAGCAACAGGTTGTCAGACTCGGTACTGTCCTGCAGACATGCTGGACGTCAGCTGTTGTTAGTCTTTGACCTAGCCCACAATGTGATGCCATGCTCCTGCACATTTATCACTATGCCTGCTGCATTCTGCTGTCCTAATAGCCACAGGCCACAGGGTGTAAAGAACCGATGGAAAGCCATCTCCAGGTGCAGGGTCTGTTCACAGGAGAATTACAGTATGCTCTGTCAGCCTCAAGATGTAGAATGCCTCTAACATAGGGCATCCACTTGCAGTATAAGCAGCAGCATTCCAATAAGGCTTATGCTATCTGTACTTAAGCACAGGTAGTGACCTGTTTTCAGTCAGCAGCATGTGATGCAAACCATCAATTTAGGCACAGCCAGTATTATGCTGACTATGCCCATCACCTTGCTGCTGCTTCATATACTGGAACTTGTGTGGGAAAACACAAGTATGATAGGAAACAAATTAGGTCTACTTGATGATGGTGAGCAAGGCACATGAAGCAACTCATTCTGTGCAGTCAACACACATGTGCCAACCAAAGCTCAGCTTTACTACCCCAGCACTGCCCTGGCCTAAACAAACAGTCAGGTCAAACACTCAAAGACACAAGCTTGCAATTGCTGCACAAAGTGTCATGACATGAAAGTCCAGCAGTGCAGCCAGTGCAAAAGCAGTCATGGTGCAGGGACTGAGCTGGAATGTGTGGAAGCACCAAAGTATGACATTTGAGAAGCAACAGCATCTACAGCTGGAAAAACGCAATGATATTGTGGACAGTGCAGCCGGTGACACAAGCTAATGAAGTGGTGCGCAGCACACTAAGCTTCAGCAGCAGTGTGCTTGTGGGGCTCACACTGCACAGTCTTGCCATCAATTTCCAGCTATGCAGCAAGTGATTTATGACATAATGCTTAAACAGTACTTTGCACAGCAGGCTTGCACAGTCACATGGTACTCCTGCCCCTCCACCAGAGCTGTTGCATAATCCAGGCTGTAGGTTTGCTGGTGTGATGATCACTGCCTACTGTTGAAACTGCCCATGCTGCAACTTTCTCAGTTTCATCGCTGTTGGGCTGCTGCTACTGCTGCTGCTGCTGCCATTTCTGTATTGCTGCTGCTGCTGCTGCTATCTTTGCTCAACTTGCAGATAGAGACCCGCGCTCGCCAATTCAGTTGGAATGCAACAGCAGCTTGCAGGCAAATGTCTTACGCATTCACACAAAATCCATAGCGCATGGTGGTAGACATATGACCTTCCTAGTACTGGGCATGATGTGACAGCCAAAAGGAGACTTCAGCAGAGTGAAGCCAGGCTCGGTCCAAAGAAGGGCACCTGCACTCCAATAGCCACATACCATTTAGCCAAGGCCAGCCAGGCAAAACAAAGGAAACCAACATTGCAAGCCAGGACATCAACAAAAGAGTTGGACCAGCAGTGTCTTGCATCAGTCTGATACGAGTAATTTCTACAGCATATTGCGGTTACGTAGACTAGTCATAAGCTGGTGACTGACAAGCAAATCTACAGCACAAGTGTATGACATGTGCAAGCACAGCACATGCCAGTGGATGATAAAGCCACAAGCTATGCAGATGGCAACTGTACATTTGTCATCACATGACAGACATCAGGGCACTTTGAATAGACATTGCCAGCAAAGCAACCCTGATTACCCTTTTAGAGCATGCTCATGATGGAGACCACACATGCAGCTTGACAGGTCACACATGATCATCACAATTCTCAGTACAAAGAATTGTACAAGAATGATCACCTGCACTGACATGTGGCGGTAGGCCACAGCTTGATCTTGCTCCTGCAGTGTATGAGCAGTGCTTCTTCCTACAGATACAACACTATCAACCCTACGTGCTTGTTCTACATGCTGAAACAGCGCACATACCCCCATAACTAGTTAACGGTCATGTGATTTCTTACTACTATCTCCAAACGCCCTGACGGTGTGACGCCACCAAACAAACGACTAATCGATCCAAGCACGGACGGGACCGGGACCGTGCCGTAACCAGCCACAGAGCGGACCAGGCTGTGACCATACGGGTTTTCCCAAGCAGCAACCGTGCAAAGATGCCGCCACCGGACTGGGACCAGGCGAGTCACAGACCGTACAAGGACCGAACAAGTACCGGACCAGGACCATGTTGAGCGGTCTGTCGGTACCGGACTGTGACTGCACCATACTGTGACCGTGCAATGACCGTCACGGCACTTGGACCGTGCAAGAACTGGACCTCGCTATGACCATGCAAGGACCATGCTGTAACCGTTCTGTCACCGTGCTGTCACCATACGATTGTAACCGTACTGTCACCGTACTGTCAAAATGATTTTGCCGGAAAATGCACGCCGTATTCTTGCGCCTATCTGTCTCTGCTTACATGAAACATTGCGCAGTGTTGGCAGGTATATCTGGCTCATCGCATGCGTACAGCCAATACTTTTCTTGAAGGCCAGTCAAGGCCAATAATGCAACCGAATTCCCAGGCTCCGAAATTGGTGAAACATAGTGAGCGTGTCATTGTAAGTTGTGGACAGCTTTCCAAAGTATGGGTGCATCTCCGGAGCGTCAAAGTGCTTCTCAAAGAAGAATTCAGCGATCTTGTGTTTCATACTCATTACTTTACGCATGATGCTATTTTCAAGTATTTCGTTGTCAATGTCAAGCTTCACGACGATGAAGTCGCCGGTCTTGAAGCGTGAGTCTAAGATTCCTAGGGGGCCAGCTGGATTCAGCTGATCCGATGCGTAGGTGTTATAGAAGTGTAGCCTAGAGACATACTCTTCAGGTACCGTTTGCCAGTACTCGTGGGGTTCTGTTTCCTGGGCCTCCCATGCCCAAATCTCATCAAATGTAATCCCTTTCTGAGCGTAGCTGTCAGCAAACCAACCCAAGCTCGATACAAAGGAAGCCCCAGTTCCCAGATCAAATAACAGCTTTCTTCCTGGATAAAACTTCTGCAGAGGTTCAGGTGCTATGAACATGTAGTTCCGGTCCTGTACGTCGAGGGCAGCGCTCCCTGTGCATGGTGCCGAAAACGGACTTCTTAACAGACCTACAGCAGGCTCTATCGGTATGTAGAACTCTTCGCGATTCCAAGAGCAGATATCCCGGTATCTGAAGAACGACCAGACAAAATCCGAGTGCACGGAGTCATGTGACTGGTCCGTCAAAGGTACGAGCGATATGGCATCCGGATCCGCGATGCCCTTGAGCCAGATCTTGCTATGGCTGCTTTCTCGCTCAATTGTTGCGCAAATAGTGTTCTGGCGACTCGAGGCTAGATTGAGCCATTGAAGCTCCCACTCACTGGGCAGGTATTCAATGTACTCGAGACAGCCCTTTTTGGATCTTACTGCCAGTCTTGCAGAGATAGTGCCGCACCATACCCAGATCACCAAAATTGCAAGACGCATTTGCCGCGGCGACATACCCACTGATCGCGAAGGGGGCGCGATGAGCCAGTGGCGAAAGCGTTGTCTCTCTAACTCAGGCCGGCTCCTGAGACAGTTCGCACGTGGTCACGAAAGCCGCCAGCGCTTCGGTTTTGGCGGGTGGGTTCATGAGTAACGTACCAGGGGCTCTCTCAGGTCTACACATTGTGACAGTATTGCGGGCGGAGCGTTGTATCGATTGGCCGATGCTAACAGCCACAGCAAGCCAACCAGCGCAACTTTCTGTGCGCGCGCTCACCGCCGCGGAACACAACTGTAGCCCTCGTCGGTGGTCGGTGAAGATGATCAGAGTACAGGCAAGACACGGCTAGAAACACAGCCTTGACTTGGCAGCTAACAAAGGTTTGCTGACTGCACAGGTTGTCCCTCTTCCAGAGGCAAGCTTGTCCAGGTAGCAGGCTTTTGGTACCCCTTGTGCAAAGGCTCTTGCTGACTGAACACTGTGTTGCTGCACATACTGTATACTACAGATGACAGCTGTCCTTTTTTGCCATGAACGTCGACCAACAGAACGTATCGGTTCCTATGTCTTTTGCACACCGCGCTGTGCTGTCACTTATATTGGCACAATAGTGCAGTCTATTTACCATATCAAAAAAACTTGCCAGAGATTAGCCCTCCCCTTGCCCTTTGATGCAGACTGCTGACTGAGCCAGCAGCTCTTGCGCTGAGCAAAGACTACCCCAACTTTGCACGAAGTCTAAAATTTTGGATTTCAGCTGAGAGTCTGCAGACTTCGTTACGTAACATGCAAGAATATGCTGAGTCAGCCAGGTGGTCAAATTTGGGCTGCTGTGTACAGCTGTGCATACGCGTGGGTCATTATTGATGACCTAAGCTGTGCAGTGGGGACCGTAAGTCTTGGTCGGACTGCTGACAGATGCAACTTTTGACACTCATGTGAAGCGCAATCCTGTCGGCAAGCTTTTGAGCACAGCCAGCACACCTGGCGGCTGATTGGTGATGACAACACCAGTGTACAAGCAAAACAGGCCCTGGGCTGGAAACACAGCCCTCAATTTCAAACAACATAGGAACCCATACGTTCAGTTGGTCAATGCGGTGTGGCAAAACAAGACAGCTGTCATCCGAAGTATCCAGTTTGAGCAGAAACATAGTATGCACAAAAGCTATTGCACAAAATCACTACTAGGGCCTGGGGTACGGAAAAAGCTCTGCATGGCTTGACACAAGCGTACAAGCACTGATTTGACACCAGAGCTTTTGTTTGTGCTCTGTGCTCTACATGAGTACCCGGCAAGCATGAGCAACTGCATAGGAACAAGCTATTAGCTGCAGCACCGTGTCACAGCATGTGATACATCTGAAAATTGTTTGAGCACAGTTTGCTCTCGTCATCTCTGACGCCTTCTTGGAATAACAGCAACAAGTCTTGACATGCTGCTGTCTTACTCTGGCTGAACACCAACCAATGCGCCTCTGCAATATTGCGCCCCTGCTACAAATTGATTAGCATGCCTTGATTCATCATGTCACAAAGCTGATCAGAGCACTGTCATGTCAAAGATTTCAACAAATGTTATGTCCTGATAGTGCCACCATTGAATGCCTGCATAATTAAAAGAGAATGACACCATGCGCAGCACAGGCAATCTCACGGCAAACCACTTCCTTATCACAGGCCTAGTCAGCTCAGGGCTGATATCAGAGCTGCTGCAACACACCTTGCTCTGATGTCAGCGGCCGGTGCTACTTTGCATAATTAAGTACGCCAGGATACAAGACTAGACTGTCTGGCTTGTTCAGCATGTCAAGACTTGCCTGTGTCCTCTGCCCATTACAGACAGACCCCATTGTCAACAGCATCAAAAATTTGTTGCCTTGTCCACTGCCTTCTTCTTGGCAGAGTCTCGTCAGCAAACCTGGAGTCAGCATGGCAACACCAGTTACAGAAGTGCCTATGAGGTGACTCGCTTTGACATCACTGCATCAAAGAGATGCATCACAGTATACTGACAGATGAGGCACCATTGCATTGACTTACTGTGCGCATTAGGCAGGGATGGCTGATAAGCACTCAAGAAGCTCATAGTCAGACACGCAACAAGGTGATTCATCAGATGACGCAGTGCATCATGTAACGAGTCGTACAAAAGCATGACACCATGCATCATTACAAGCAATGTGTCCAGTCTGATGCTGCAGGGTATCAGTAGTACCAGCATCTTGTCTTACTGACCTCACAAGACTCACTGCTGAACAATGCAATCAGCTGCATGCCAGGCCTACAGAAGCTCAAAGTGGGCAAATACTGGTTAGACATCAAACACTTGACTCTGACAATGAAGTTAATGTTTTTCAGATCCGCGGTACTGTCCACTCTGCTGTAGAGGCATAAAACTTGGCACTTGATAGACACATGATGCATCAGGTGCATTGCACCTTGATGTCTTTTGAACAGTGAGTTCTGCCAAAGCTGAAGGCTCGACGTCTCTCGCATTTCATCCAAGACTTCCACTTAGGTGGTGATGCTTGCAATGATGACATGGTCACAGTCACCAGATCAGACACACATCAGGTCTCTGCTCTTGTGGAGTGTAGCTATTCCTTAATGTCTCATGTATGATGATGAAGATGTGTAGACAAACAATCAATGCGCCATCCAAATGCAGGATGAAGGCAGTGCAGCTCCTCCTGCCAATCATGCCAAAAGAGCATGAATGGCAGCAGAGGCAATGCCTATGGTGTCATTCTCAGGAGAGGACTCTTTCCACATGATTACCAGCATTCCATTCTTGGCTGTGCACCAAAACGCTGACCGCAACCTGACATTCACCAGTAAAAGCAAGACATTGATACCAAGTACCTGTTGAGCTATTGTCAAGGTCAATCCTGTATGGTACTGCACAGTATATGCATCCCAAGCAGGCACTGAGATCCAGGCAACTGTCAAGGTACACAGGTGGCGGTATAGCTCAAGACCTGCACTGATCTGAAAGTGTGCTGATGACAATGCATTTGCACTCGGCCCGTGCACTGCTCGGCAACTTGCATTGCGTGACAGTGTAGTGTACTCTCTCACACTGGCTCTAACAAGCAGTCGTTTTTCTAGCTCCAACAGGACTTAGTGTCACAGTCCAGGCACTTACCTGTTCCTTAGGACCTGCGGGAGGCAATGGCAGGCTGCAAAGTTAGCAGTTTGTATGTTGAGGCTCTACCCAACTACATCACAAAGCCATGTTTTCTTAACCCAACCTGCAGGGCCTGTTACCAGAGTTAAGCTTGGCTGATAGCACTGCAACAACTTAACTGCTGTATCTGCTTGCTACGAACAAAGTACTGCTGAGGCATGCATAGTCTGCCTGCTATATAGTCATCTCATAACTCCCAGTTTAGCCCGGCCTCTGTCTTGTGAGGCCCTGAGGCATTTGACTATTGCCGGAGGCAGTACAAAAAACAGTGAAGGTTTTGTCTTGTGGGTGGGTTTGTCTGCAACAAATCAAAAAGTTGCGTACAGTTGTTGTCACCACAAAGGACATGTCTGGAACCTGGCTAGCATCTCAAACACACATAAGGCTGCTAGCCAGGTGTCCCCCATAGGCTAATAGGATGGCCATTCAATGTCTGCTACTGGCAATGACTGCCGGGGGGGTGGCCTATATTTTGTCACATCACATCTGATTGAGCAGCAGCATTGACCCAGTCATTGGCCCGGGACTGCCATGCTGCCATCTTATCTTTGTCACCCAGCACAAATCCACAACAAGCCGCACAAGAATTGACGCAACTTGGGAGGCACCTGAAAGGAATTGGCAATGCTGATTGGTGCAAAGCACAGGCTGTGCAACATGCCAGACTGTGTACTGCCATGCAAAGCATGCGATGCCGCAGCTTCGGAGATTATTCAGCGCGTCATGTGACCGTGCTTATGTACTTCTATTCGATTGAGCAGCAGCGTGCCTGTTGAACGGCCAATCTTGCTTGACCTCGATGGAGCTCAGCATGAGCGCAAGGACCATCGCTCCTTCCAGAGATTGTCCTGTTGCTGCACTGCTGTCTGGCAGCCTTTGGCCTCTGCGCCGTCATATTGGTCTTGATCGCTTTCATCACCTATATACGACAAAAAGTGACCTTCGCTGAAATGGAGCTGGTGCCTGTTTCTTATAACGGCCACACCGTGTCTACAAAGAAACGAAGGATGCTTCTGTGGTTGCAAGTCTCGCGGCGGGCTGCTATGCATACACAGTGATGATTGGCCGTTTGCCGAAACGAACAACGAAAATCTGTTTTTCCTTTTTGGTTTTGCCATGAAAATGATTATTGGGTTGAGACCGAGCGGCATTTCCGTTTCCCTGCAGTTGGCACAGATCACTGCATGGTGCCTGTACAGCCAGGTGCTTGTTTCCTGTCTAAACAACTCGCTAAATATACTGAAGTCAGCATGACTCTGCTGCATTAATTCTGTACAAACAAATACTGCCATTTGAAAATTGCCAATAATAGTCTGTGGACTGTGACTTGGAAATGTCAATTAACTTCTTAATTGAAACATTGCATCCATATGCTTCTGACGTATGTGTGTCAGCAAGTTATGACCAGGGTCCTGGCTCCAGATACAACTTTGACGTCCAGAATTCTCACGGCTTGACGGCTAAACCCCTGGCTCAGGACTCTCCAAGGCTGTCAGTACGAGCCAACAGACATGTCACTCGAGGTCAGCTTGAAAAAACGGTCATCGTGTAGTTGCTGCCAGTTGAACAGCACGTTGTGACCCTCCGCGACGCCACACCAACAGTCACGAGAGTGGTGCGACATACCACCGGCATGAAGTTGGCTCATGGCAGACTCGACACGCGAAATCCGCACTCAAGCCCTCACAGACAAACAGTATTTTGGCTCGTCCTTAGTGGCCTGGTCATCACTGTGTGCGTCTTGCGTCATGACAGTGATCCCAGTCTTGCAGATAATTCATCTGAGTCTTTGAGGCTTGCGTTCAATCCATACAGTGGCTGGCTACCGATGCCGGCGAAGATAATTGGCCGCAAGATGTCCGCTCGAACCACTCTTAGAGCGAGAAAATATGCTGCCATACAAACTCTTGTCGTCAACCGCTGGAGCGAGGATGTGCAGTGGATCCTTCAGTTAAATTCAGACATTCATGTCAAGTTGTACAACAAAGGCTCGCTGCTTGACTCAAAGCTTGAGCAAGCCCTTCTCGACAGAGGCAATGTGGAGCTTGGTATCCACCCGAACATGGGCATGGAATGTTACGGCTACTTGAAATACATTCTCGACAACTATGATGACCTGCCGCTGTATTCCACTTTCGTGCACGCTGAAATTTTGCCAGGAGGATGGCGCCCATCACAACAATCACAACGTTTGTACGGAGTCGAGATGTTGAACGCCGCCTACGAACGACTTGTCAAGGCAGCGGGACATCGCCCGCTCACGTACAAGGACGACGCCGTTTTGGGCATCCCTCAGTATGAGTCTTTGAACGACTTCACAATGCTGCGGTGCGTGGACATGATAACCGACGTTTGTTGCGTGATCGAACCCTTCATACAATTTGACTGGGTGTTCTCGACGTTTTATGAGACTCCTGCAGGGTCTAGCATACCTCGCTGCATCAGCATGGATTTCTCTGCCTCCTTTCAGGTAAGCCGTCGTATCATTAGGTCTCACCCTCGCGACAAGTACTGGCGTTTGTGGCAAAAGTTGGTGGAGAAATCTCAGGAGTCCCTTGATAGCGGCAGGCAAATGTGCATTGGCCTAGAACATACATGGCACATGATATTCAGAGAGCCTCCCATTCGCAACAATGTAAACTTTACGCAATTCCGTTCATATAGCAAAGATGAACGTGATCAGTTGAACTCCCTTTTGTCTGCTTGGTCTGCACAGAAATGCTCTCTGCCAGAAAGTGATGACACCTTAGTCGTTGCAAGAGACTGTCATCCCAACGCATATCAGGACGCTTCTGTACAGTTGTGACACTGACAAGTGTGTTACAGAGCTGGAAAGAACAGGCCTGATAGGCTTTTCTTTGAACTCTAATATCACACACTTACAAACAAGAATAACATCCCTATAGAAAACATGATGATTTATTCTTTTTATCAATACGGTATCCTTCACAAGTCAAACAAGGGCCGCCTAGTGCAGCAATTGCTTGACATGTGGTCTAGAGTCAACAAACTGTAATAGTGACGACATTAGCTGACCCATGTTGGGCATGTAGTACTACACTAGTGTCTTTGCAACTGCAACAATTGTGACTTGTGAACTAGAAGTGGCAAAATCAAGCTCTCATCGTTCTGTATAGTCTGTATAATACTCTTGTCAACCCGGTATGGTACCGTACTGGCACGAACTCATCCCGCAACATTAATTCGATAATGCCCTGCGGGATGTAATTAATTCCGAACCAGACCAAAATTTGACCGTAATACGCCGTAAAATCTGTGTTATGCATCAAATACGTAGTACATACGCCGTAATTCTTACATGTGCGGCGTAGTGCAGGATAGCAAAAATAAATTCGGAATTTTAGGGTGCGGGATGATTTCGTGCCAGTACGGTATTGTAGTCTTGCAAACAAAGACATGTGTGAGTAGAGCCTGATGATAGTTACTTGTTCTTAAAGTTAGCAAACTGCCGAACCGCACATTCATTCTTGTTCAGCACAGCAGATATCACGAGTTATGTTCATAATCTCAAACATTTTGATGAAGGGCATTTTCACAGGGCACCCCATTGTCTGTTGTAGTGGTTATTACAAGCTAAGATGGCTAGCTTGCCTATGCAGCATGTCCATATGAGGGGCTGATTGTTGAGTACACATCCACTGACTAAATGCATAGCAGGGGTGAGCAGTTATTTACATTATTGTGTAGACTGCTGCACATTGTGACCCGGATGATCCTTGGAACAATTACTAGGCTGCGTGACCTTTTGCTCTTTGTCCTTTACCTAATCCCAGATCCCTGCATGCTAAACTCTCATCTGTTCTACTTGGTAAATGACTATTGTTGGCAGCTTTGCAACGCAAAAGCATGTTGCAACTCCAGGTTAAAACGCTTGCATCATCGGAGCTGAACGATGTGTGCTGCTTTAACAGATGATCATGATACTAGTACGAACAGAATGTCACACATCATCCAAAGGGCTTAACGCAAGCTTTGAAATGCCTGTGCTGCATTCCTGCAACATACATTCCTGCAACATGCATTCCTGCAACTGCACATAGGGCATCCATACACACACTTCAAATCTTGACCTGGCTGGGCAACAAGGCTCATTGTCAGGCTGGCTTGTGACTTGAGCAATCCTAACAGTTAAGACAAGGCTGTGGCATACCTTGAGAAGTGAGAGTCTATATGCTGACATTGGCTTTGGCAAGACACTTTGCTGTGATGTCTTGCAATAGTCGAGAGTACACATGTATGCAGGTCCTCACTAAACAACAGTGATTGTATTAGATTTTTCCATCTGTTTGCAAGCCTTTGATGCTGCGCAAGAAGTCACAGCAATTAAGGTGGCTGCTTTGTTGCGTGCCAGAGGTAGTAATGCTTCGTACATGGGTGCTTGTTGCATCCAACCGCATCTTGACAGCCTGCCCATTTGTGGCTCGCTGTAGGTGTCTTGCTGCATCATGTGAAGTGAGAAGTCTGCTCTCAGGGCTTTCATGAGCTACCTGGTTGAGATTGAGACAATCACACCGTGCTGTGCTTCTGAGATGTAGACTGGTTGGGCCTGCTGTATGTGACATATGTGGAACTATGTCTATATAGCAACCCTTCTGTGACCTGTTGTAGCACGGAAAAGCTTGAGAGAGTCTATTCATGCATGTACAAGCCAACAGAGGCCTACAAGCTATTAATGACCAATGATAATGTGCAGCCCTATCCACTGACACAACTTCACCACTGCCCAAAGTGCTGAACAATGTACACTTGAGGAAATTGCCTTCCAGCCCCTTAGAAGGCCAATTCAGATAAACTGGTATGTTTGTTCCAAACGATTGTGCCAGAAAAAACAGAGAAACTCTTAAGTGCTTACGCCCAGTGTAAGTCAATGCCAATTGAGCCATTCTTGAAGGCCTGGGGGCCCTGCACTTAGGGCCATGGTTTCAATCCATTTGAGCCATTCTCAAAGGCACTAAGGGCCCTGCACTTGAGGCCAAAGCCTTGCACATTTTACAGCAGTCTCCAATTTTTCATATGCCTGCTAAGTCGCGATGCATGTGTTATATTCCAGGCAAACACTAGTTGAATCAATCAGGTCCTGCATGTAGGTGCTGTCTATGGCACTTCACAACACAACTGTAGGCCACAAGACAGCAGCCCTGCCTGCTGCTCCAAAATGGGTGTGCCTTAACACCTCTGCCCGGCCCGTCTTCTGAGTATGTCTGTTCTGACAGCTACCGATGACCTGCTGCTGGTGTCTATACCATTCCCAGATGCAGTGTTATCAACCTTTAAAGTATCTAATATGCCACTGCTCCCCCTTTCTGCCTCACTTGCATCACGACAAATCATGAAGCATGTCCTTCACATTGATTGAATCACTGCCTATCCTGTCCCGGTGGTCGGTCATTGATTGTTGAGCTAAAGGTCTTGGGTTCAAACCCAAGGTCTGCAGATTTTGAGTTCTGCCTATTTCTCTCTAGTCAACCCTGTGAAACACTTCGGAACGCTGGTGACCTCATCGGGTGCTCAAGCAGGTAGAGCGCATAATGCTCGAAATCTAACGGGCTTGACTGCCTCGGGGTACGTTCAAGCGGGTTGGCGCGTTTCCGTCATGACGCCTGACGGTGTAAAGTTATATTTGGTCGCCCTACTCCGTTTGGCCGCACCGCTCAGAGATCCTAACTGGTGAGCTGCCTAGTTTTGCCTGGATACAAGCGCGCCGCATTAGACAACAACGCAACAGTGGCCTAAGCAATGGGTTGCTCTAGCTTGCATGCTTTCATCACACTTGTCTTTTTGCATGCTGAGCATGCATGTTGCCATGAATACGGGACAACCCTGTATGTCTCAATCAACTTCATTTTCATTGGCTGCTGCAGGCATCTGCAAGTGCCTAATCACGTGGTTCAAACCAGATGTGAACACGGAGGACTTGAACCAAAAGGACGGGTACCAGCTGTGCTCTCAGCTGTTTAAGGTGAAGGCCAATGACATCTTGGACCTCGTCCTCCATCATGGCTTTACCAGGGAGGCTGTGGGCCAGCTGAGGACCTTGAAGACCAAGGAACAGGGGGATGGCTTCATGGCCAAGATGAAGAAGAGAGCCAGAGAGGAGGAGGATGGCAGCCTGGTGAGCATTTGTTCAACATGCCACGCTTCACTTGCCCTAGGCACTTCACCCTTGATAGTTGCGACTGACAGTTGTTACCTTGACCTTTGACTTTAGCGCCCATTGTGCAATGATGTGTTTAGCATTGCATCAATTGTGACTTTAGCTCAACCACTTCTGTGGTCAGCAATCAACTTGATCCCCTTATCGATTTTGCGAACTATATTCACTTCTTTGCAGTTAGCTGCAGAGCCACCACGCAAAAGCGCCACTATGCCAAGCCGTGGATACCGAGGCAACAAGTGATGATGCCACAAGGTAAACGATCAAACTATGTCTTGATTATTGCAAGCGTGTACACCACATGGTTTGCATTGTGCTTGATGGTCACCGTTGTAGCCTCACAGCCAACACAGCCTTGCATGTTGCTTGCCATCAGCATAAACACATATGCTACATCCAAAATGTGCACACCCACAGAACCACAAATGGTAGCACAGTGGACATGAAGAACCACTACGCAAGTCTTGTGTGCTCAGCCTGTATATGCCTTGGTTGTTGCAAGGATGTACACTGCTTGCGTTTACATTGTGCTTGATGGTCAAGCTCTTGTGCTACCATTTGTGTTTGATAGACCATTGTCCCATTCACAATGAAGGCCATACTTGAACAACAGAAGTATGGTGGCCAACACGGCATAATGATCCCATTCACAATGATTGCATGTTGCGCTTGCAGGCCAGGGCATCTGCAGATACATATATATTGCATCCAAAATGTACATAACCAAAGAAGATACATTGGCAGCACGGTGGACTTGCAGCGCCGCTATGCAGAACACCGGCGCCACCCACCCAACAGAATGGCAACAGACGCAGCAAGCTTTACCCCTTTCGATGACTGCTTTCAAATGACACGTCTAGCCACAGTGGACAGCAAACACAAAGCCAAGGAAGCAGAGTACTTTTGGATCAGGCACTATGACACACAAAACTCCAGCAGATACAATATCTGCAAGCAGGATCCTACCATCGACAAAAGGTTCTGGTTCTTGCGCAGGCTGGCAGCATTGGGCTAACTCCCTGACTTGTGTCTCTGTGTGCATTGCCTGTTATTGCTCTGCTCCTCCTGTGCCATGTGTGCGTGTCCACTATCCTTTGGACGTATCCACTCAGTGAGTACTCACTCAGCTTGCTGATGTTTGCTTTGACGGAACCGGCGCATTCATGCTGGCGCTACAATGTAACATGCACCGTGGCACGCTTCATGCACTGTTTGCACAATATGGTGGCCGTCACACCCTTACTTGTGTCTCTGTGTGCATTGCCTAGTATTACTTTGCTTCTCATGTGTATGGATGTCCACCACCTATTGTACATATCTGCTCGCTCAGCTTTGCTGTCTACTCTGGACACATTGCACAATGTCGTTGCCTTCATGCTTCGGGCTGCTGATTGCCTGCGACGGTTGTTGTGTGATGCGTTGAGTCGGCCGACCCATCATGTTTGGTCGCCCTACTCCGTTTGGCCGCACCCCGGGGGTTCCACGTGCGCCCTAGAAACCCGGGAAACCCTGCCGAACCCTGCCGAGTCTTGGTCGCCCTACTCCGTTTGGCCGCACCCCGGGGGTTCCACGTGCGCCCTAGAAACCCGGGAAACCCTGGCGAACCCTGCCGAACCCTGCCGAGTCGGGCGACCCATCACGTTTGGCCGCCCCCACCCATGGAGCCCAGAGGACGTGGATCCCCCGTGCGCCCTAGGATCGCAGGAAACCCTGGCGAACCCTGCCGGAACCCTGTGTACGTTTTGTCGGCTGTCGCCCTGCCAGCAGGCAGGCCACGCTCGCTTCGCTTTCCCGCGCATATTCTCGCCCCAGCTTCTTGAAGGTGAGCCCTATGACTCACCTGGTTGCGCGTTGGCGAGGCGGAGCAGTAGCAGCGTCAGCGGTTCGGCAGCGACGGGACACGGCTTGATGGCAGCAGGCCCAAGGTAAGGCTAGCTCGCTGTCACACTCGTTTCACTTGCCTCGTTGGCCATATCTGACGTGACTGTCGGTCGGTGAGCAGGACCCACAACCTGGAGGCATGGTCTCAGCGTTAGACATCTGGCTAAGCGGTTCGGCAGCGACGGGACACGGCTTGATGGCAGCAGGCCCAAGGTAAGGCTAGCTCGCTGTCACACTCGCTTCACTTGCCTCGTTGGCCATATCTGACGTGACTGTCGGTCGGTGAGCAGGACCCACAACCTGGAGGCATGGTCTCAGCGTTAGACATCTGGCTAAGAGGTGAGGCGGCTGTTGGACAACAGGATCAAAGGTGAGCTTTATACCTTGCCATTTTGCTGCACGCAGAACCGCTGACCATACACCCCGGTGGCTGACAGGCACGTTGTGCCGCAGGAATCCACTGGCCAGTGATTCGTCATCGCTAGCAACGTCAGCGTTCGCGAGCTTCAATGAACGCAGACGACAGCAAGCTCGTGCAGGCAATGTGGACCTTGTGGGCATGCATGGCGGTGTTAACGGTTCTCTTTACGTTGGGAAGGATGGCTTTGACAATAGAGTGTGGTACTCAGAAAGCCTGGTGGTGCGCTTCACCAGCTTCCATCCTGTGTACCATGCTGATGCTTTCTTCTACACTGCGTTGCTACGCAAAGTGCCCTTTCGCATTGAGCACTCCTTGCTGACATTGTGGACGTCGCTCCTTGGGGCACTGCACGGCACCAACCTCCTTTGGCTGAGTGGTTCACTGACTCTAGGGCTCATCGCTTGCCTCAAGTTGCCATTGGTGTAGAGGTCATGGTGCTAGAGTCAGCAAGCATATATGCTGAAAAGCAATCCGGTGTACCTGATTTTCCAACTTGCACTACTCATGATGCTTGCATAATCAAGTTCGTGGTGTTGTCAGAAACGACGATGGACGTACGCGACGCGTGCATTGTATGACAACCGAAGTGCTCACCCAAACTAACTTGCGCTCGCAGAAAGGCGCAGGTACCAGAGGCAAGTCACGCCTGCATTGAAGTTTGACCAAGTTTACTGTCATTCGCCGCACATCGGCGCAACCGCTGGAACCCAGAATTTGCCCCTGGGCGCACGTAAACTGCCAGTTGTATACAACTTGCAGTAATTGTCCTACGTAGGACACGACCTGAAGGTAGATGCAGCTACAACTTGGGCCGTAGATCGTATGATCTCAACGTTATCATTGCAAGTACGGTCGTGCAGAGCCGAAACAAGAACCGCCCGTTTGGGACATCAGGTTAGATCTACACGGCTACGCGAAGCAAGCGCTTCGTTGTAACAGTGGCTTTTTAAGTGCACAACGCTCAGATACTCAGCCGCTCACCACACATTCGCGACCCCGGCACCCGTCCCTACATCTCCCTTAACCCCCGCCCAAAATTTGGCGCGACCATTTATGGTCGCAATCCTACTCGTTTGCTCTCATGTTGCCTGCTGTAAAATACTGCACCAGCTTTTGTGTGAGGAAAAAAAGAAAATTCTACGCCGTTAGGCGTGATAGCGGGACCGCGCCATACGGCTTGAACGTAGCCCGAGGCAATTAAGCCCGTAAGACTTCGAACATTATGCGCTCTACCTGCTGGACCATCCGGCGAGGTCGACCGGGGTTTCGAAGTGTGTCACGGGTTCGACTAGAGAGAAATAGGCAGAAGTCAAAGTCTACAGACCTTGGGTTTGAACCCGAGACCTTTCACTCAATTGCCAGCAGTCATTTAACGTCCGACCACAGGGACAACAGCTTTTGTGTGGTAAAGCCGTAAATCCACACTTGCTGTCACAGCCGACATAGATTGCTGTGTTACAGAAATCAGACTGCCCTCAAGAGATGCAAAGAGCTTTAGGCCTCCGCAGCAACATCCTCATGGCCTTCAGCAAAATGCAGTAAGTTTCCATTAGTGCTGTAGACATCTGCATCGTGTCATCACTAAAGGGCAAACTTCACATATGAAGGGCACTGCCTGCGCTTGTACCCTTGCTTGCATGTGACTGCCTTGTTCATGGGCAAGATTGTCAAGTAGATATTTCACATTGTTAAGTCATTTGTGAGATGCTGTGATAGCACTTGGAGTGACAGCCTTTGTCATACAGGATTCTGGGATGATAGCTGGCAGTGAAGGAGACAGCCCTGAGGGTGCGGAGCATGATGTGGGAGATGATGGTTATGGAGACACCATGAACAGCGCTGGAGAATCCTCACAATCAGGTGATTGTGATGAGGCAGATGATGATGAAGAAGATCAGGCAGACTTGGGACCCCGCTGCTGCACAGCTGATCTTGACCAGCTGTGGTCTCCACCATGTGATGTCTTGCTTGTGCCATTTTGATTTGCGTGCAAGCTTGTTAGGTGGACAGCGTCTGCTCTGATCTTTTCATCTCAGATGTGGTAGCTGCATCCTCAGCATCATGAAGCCCATGAGGCTCTGTCAAGGCGTTGTAAACTGGACACAGCAATAACTGGCAGCATTCATGCAGGAGACTGGGGATGTTGATGATGCATTTTGTCCAGAGGATGCACAGGACGTCCGTGAGTGCCTGAACGTGGACCATGGAGGGGAAGAGGTTTTGTCCCAAGCAGAGTCCGAAGATCTTGATGCTTAGCATGGCCCCAATGTTGAGGTCCCAGATTCTTCATTCAGCCCAGAGAGATGAGCATGACACATGCTGCATGTGAAATGCCTTGTTAGCAAGCGCTGCTAACCTGATGCTTTGTTTCTGGTCTGGCGATCTGCTTATTGTCAGCGTTGAGTCCGCTGCTCATTTTGACTTGTGGTACTGATGTGCACAGCAAATTTGAGAAGTACTTCTCACAATGTAGTGCAACAGCAAAGCATCCATGGTCCCTCTTCAGTCATGAAGTCTCACCTGCAGGAATCTTCATGCATCAACAGCGCAGTTGCCTGCTTGCGAGGAAGCGGAACAAGGAGCACCTGTTGCAGCAAAAGCACAATTTTGGGCCCACAAATACCAAAAAGGTCTATCACCCAAAGCACTGAAGGTTCCTGGTAAGATACATCGCTTCCAGCATTTATAGCAAATCCATGAAACAGTATGTCCCTGAGGCAATATCTATAAGCTTGTTTTGTTCCGTAGCAGTAGGCTAAAGGCAAGTACAAAGAATGCACTGTCACTTCAGAGCGTGCCCTTGCTTACATTTCCCTTTTCACAAGACAGGTAATCTAACATGCCAGACCATTATCTTAACAGCAATGCAATCCAATGACAAAGGCTACTGTGGGTTGATGGAACATATGTCTTTCATGGAGGGTGCTAAATGGCACAAGCTTGAGGCTCATCTGATAGCATTGCGCGATCTGTAACAAGATCAGAAAGTAGCAGGATTTGACCAACAACAGAGCATGAGAGGTTATGCAGACATCAGGCTGATGATGGCCAACCTGCTGGCTGGCATGGCCTGCATGAAGCGCAAGTAAGTGAACTGCAGGTGCATGTGCAGATTGACCTTTGCATGCGCATGCCTTTTACTGTTGGGACTTCAGCACTGCGGATTCTGCTGCGCTCTGCTGTGGTTTTCAAAGCTAGCCTAATTCCTGTTTGTGTAATGGTCTTTGTGTGCCACATTGCAAATCTTGAGCTGATAGAGGAGCTTTCTTGAGAATGATGGGTATACTCAGAAGCAGAAGATCATGATGACTGATCAGCCGATGCAGCAAAATGGCAAAGCAGCAACGATGCACCTGGGAGTATTAATAGCAGCTAGGTAGCAGCTGGAATAGGACATTGGATCATCTTAAAATGACAGCATGTGTGCCTGCACTTAGTGTGTGCAGCATTGCATGCAGGGACAAATTTCACATCTGCAATGGCCTTCATCTGCAATCGCCTGGTCAGTCTAGACTGAGGTTACATCTATCAGCTACCATGGTTGTCTGGCCTGTCATTGCTGTCCAGATGCAATATCTGAGCTTGGGCACCTTCTCTTCATGGCTTCCTATAACACTTCAGCATTGTCTAACACCACTTGCTGTTGACATGATCACATCTGCAGGTCCACCTGTGATGTCACTTTGTCATTCTTCAGAAGCAATTAGCCTGAATGTCAACAAAAGGATCATATGCTACTGTACACTACATAACCATATGCTGGTGAGTGTCATACATCAAAGCAGCAACATTCACCAGGCCAGTAGGAGGTTAGCTTGTCAAGTAGTTGTCATGCTTGTGGGAACTTTCAGCGTCAGGCTTGAAGACTTATCAAGATTGCCAGCTGTACTGAACATTGACTGCAGCAGGGCCAGATCCACCAGCACTGGCTGCAGCTCTTTGCACCCAGTCTATAAAAAGTGCCCTCCTTGTCAGTCCAGAGAATGACCCTGGGTTTGTCCAGGACTGGTATAACCTGAAGGCTGTCTGAACAGACAAGCAATCTGGCAAGACTTAAGAGCCTTGGTGTTGCAGTGGATACCCATCTCACCTCTGTGCTCTGGTACCTGTGGCATGCATCGTGTTAGAGTGCTTGTCTGACACAAAGCCTGATCCAGAAACACAACCAGGACCAATTTCTGCCAATCATGCTAGGAAGGATGCGACTAATGCCGCAAGTGTACTTACAAGTCACGTTTGAGCATGACTTGCTAGCAGTTGTTGCTTGATGAGCCTGTATTGAGTGTCAGAATGATCACCATAGCTTGGTATCAGACCAGTGCATGGATGTGTCAGATGACCTCAATACCTGCTGTTTTATGGACGCAAAGGCAATGCTAAGTTACTCACTAACTCGTCATATACCTGCACATTTGCATGCACAAACCATGAACATATGATGCAAGACATTAGCAGTAGCTATTGGGAAGTAGACACAAAAGATCACAGACACACAAACTAATGAAGTGGGTACAGCTCTGGCAGATGAACAACGCATTCGAATGGTGCATCACATATCTCCCAGAGGGTGCAGCGTCATAGAATGTCAACTCTCTGCTATGCGACTCTGGATGCTCGTTTTGAGAGCGCTAACTCTTGGAATAGACACTGAAAGACCTTGAAAGGCCTCACAAGCAAATCTCCCATTGCGTGCTGCCAGATACTCTCCAGCAAGGCCAGTGATAGAGGGCTGATAAAGAAGTCGTCATCAACAGAGCAAGGCAGATCTGCACAGCATCTCCCATTGGGTGCTGCCATCCTCTGTTTGAGCTTGTGTGTTACAACACCAGACTGAGCCACGTTGTGCATGCTGCAGATCTCTGAAATTCACCTTCTGCCTGATGGAGAAAGGAAGTCCATGTACCTTGGTGCTGTAGAGGCTTGCAAATCATATGCTCGGTATTCGACAGAACA